>Ga0123355_10005946_pt1 | contig 17985 bp, 12 predicted proteins | sample TergutEmb28metaG_3_FD_89872 | JGI IMG/M metagenome (GOLD analysis project Ga0123355, IMG submission 89872) | Embiratermes neotenicus P1 segment gut microbial communities from Petit-Saut dam, French Guiana - Emb289 P1 | ecosystem: Host-associated > Arthropoda: Insects > Digestive system > Gut ... | reverse complement strand
GTGGGGGAGGTAGTGTGTTGTATTGGTGGGGGTGGGGGGGATGGGGGGGGGGGGGTGGGGGGTTGTCTGTTGCTCCATCAAAAATAAAGATAGATTTGTTGGAAATTATGGGCTATTTTACAGGAAACATTCTGTCTCTGTGTGAAATAACTGAAGTCGGTAATCTAGAAAATATTTGCCGTTATGTTTGTAGAATACTGTTAAAAGTAAAAGAAGGGAGAAAAGAAATGGTATATAACACATTTTTATGTGCGTAATGGACGAACGAAAAATACACGGCCAGACGGGTCAACACAACAATACCAGAAAAGAACTTACACGAACATAAGCCTTCCGAAACATGATCTCCGAGTTATGGCATGTTGAGGATTCAAGAAAATGCATAAACTGACTAGCCAGTGCTTCAAAGAGGTCGATATACAACTTGGTTCCTTCTGTTTGTGACTCAGCATTGCCAACGCAGGAAGGCAGCTGGCAGTCTGCGTGTTACGAAAAAAACACCAGTTTGTTTATTCCATTCGAATTGGCAGATGGAAGATGGGGCTGAGTATCCTTGTGCTGAAATGACTGAAATGAACCTGATGTTTGGCCGAGCTTATGGTAGTGAACGTGAAGCACGTACCAGAAACACTTCTCGCATCGTCGAATTCTGTACCGAAAGACTTTCCGCCATTTATGGACGGCTTAGAGAAAATGGTGCATTTAACGTGCAGCCAAGGGACCGTGAAGAGACCACGAACAATACTAAGGCCTCAAAGTTAAAGAGCATCCTTGATGTAATATCTGCAAATCCAGCAGGCAAGCACAAAGATAATAACCACAGGTGAAATTCTCACAGAAAGCAGTGTGGAGAGTCCTGCACACACAGCTTATTTGTCAGTAACATGTATGATTTCAAGGATGTTAGTTACCTGATTGCTTTCCAGAAATAATCTTTTGCGAATTGTTCTTAGAACCTACGCTGGCAAACCTGCATTTCTTTCCGAATTTTATTTACGGATGAGGCAGGATTTTCAAAAATTTAAGTAATCGGTTTCCGTAATCACCATTTGTGGGCACAAGAAAACCCAAATGGAATAAAGCACCCGAGGCACCAGCGAGAGTTTTTCTTTTTGTCAAAGTGTAGGCAGGCATTGTTTCTTCCATTACGTCTGTTTACCATGATTTTCTACAAAACATCCTTCCGGAGATCTTGAGGGATGTGAGTCTGCAGACTAGGGATCATTGATTGTTTATGCATGATGGCGTTTCGCCACTTCTTCCTGCAGCTCGTGCATTATTGAACAACGTGTCTCCAGTACAACAGAGAGAAAGAGATAGACGATTAGCTTGGGCTGCTTGCTGCCCTGATTAAAATCCTGCATAGTTTTATCTCTGGGGACTGTTGTGTAATAGAAGGCAAAGACATCCAGAACTTTCAACTAAAGATACACAGTTGATTTTATATCGAGTAAGACAATCACTATTCATATGTAGAACATCCTGTTTTGAATTTGAAGGTGAAAACTTTGGGCATTTTCTTTAGCCTTCCGAAGGCCACAAATCGGAAATCATGCTTCAGATGTCCTAAGTTTGTGTAATATTTTTATCATGTATTGTGGTGTAAATTCTCCCTCTGTATATTTTCTTTTTCTGTGTTTATATCGTAGGTGATACTTTATGACTGGTTACGTGCGCAGGTTATGCACTCCCACGCGTTCTAGTTATTCAGTGTCTGGCAGCTGGTGTTAGTTGTGAGACAGCCTGGATGTAAACACAGAGTCTCCGCCACAGATTTAAGACCTTATTACAAACGAAGTATTTTTTTTTAAAAATAGGCATCCTCACACACATCGAAAATAAGTAAAGAGTTTACAATATGTAATTTTCCTAGTAGTCAGGTGCACCGAATATAACCTTCAAGCCTCCTCTGAAGCAGGTTTCTGCACTATATCAACTTCATTTCTTTCCTAGGTTATAGAAATCTTCTCATGAAGGTATGTAAAGCTTGTAGGGTGTTACTTCGCAAGTCTGGCGCCAGTAATGATCCATGGGTTGCTGATGGGATGTACATAACGATTACATGCTGATCGGCGGTTTCTGAAATTGCACACAGGAATACATTCTTTGCAATCTTAACCTACAGGAACACGAAGTAAGTCATTTCCCCTCGGCACCTGTAAAAATTCTATTTAATATTGATATTGATATATTTGTTAACTGCAATTGGGTTGACACCCAGTGATAGTAGTACAATACACATTTACACACAAACAATACATGGAACAACACAATTAACAACTTTGGATGGAAGGCTTTCTGGGATTCGAACCCAGAGTGATCAAACTAAAATTAACGATGAACTAACCGCGTAAAAATTACCGCTTAATTGGCGGAGTACAAATAAATGTGTTGATTTGGGAAGTGTCAGAAACGGGAAGATATTCTGGGTCTTGGGATTCTGTTACAAATGGATTTCTCTGTGAAATAACTCTGCCATACACGACATGCAATTTCTTGATTACGAGTACAATCTTTTGCCTGAAATACAGGATCCATTTTCGTGTACGTACCTCATGTTTTGACCGTGCAGTTTAAAACTGCACTGAAAGAGCATTAAGAATGCATTATAATTTTCTTCAGTTTTATATATTCAGTTATTTGCCGGTCCAGTATGTAAAGTTAGGCCTGAATTTCATGATAAGTTTTTAACGGCTGACATTGAATATATGTAAGCAGTATACGGAACGGCTTATCCATCGTGGTTGAATAAGCAAAAAGGGGTGTTGCTGTAGTGCGTTATCTGTTCCACCACCCCACACCAGGATCTGGGATCTCCCCTAATGTGTAATCAGGAATGGATGAAATGGACCATGAATATAAGTCGGACACCCACACCCCCTCAACACAGAACTGGAGGGGGGTGTTTAACAACGAACTGCCTATAGATAGGGTAGGTCATCATCAGTCATCATGAGACGGCGACGCTACACGAGGCAGATGTACTCTGTGTGGTTGTGGCCCTTTAAAGCATGTAGGCCTAATTCGTCTAAATAAAGATATATTTCACACGAAACGTAAATGTACGGTGTGGACAGAACTCACAGTTACGTGATGTTCAAACAGGTGATAGATATAACAACCACATCCTTTCAAGGGTCAACCCAGCTGGGCTATTTGGAATTTTTGAGGTAATTGTTTCCAGGACTTGTGACTGGCTGGGAGTATATTTTTGAATAACTGAGGATTTCATATAAAATGTATTAGTGAATTGAGTCTTCGGAATGTGCAGTACGTTTACCTATCTGAGCACCTTGTCCATTGATGAGTTATGTTTTTGACGATGTTAAAATTTCGGAAGTATTATCGGTGAATTCTTGGATGCTGTTTTCCCATGCTGCGCTGCTTGAGCTCCTTCGGGTGTGTGTTCTTGGTTTCTGTTATCCTTCGCTGTGCTGCATTGACAGTCTTGCGGCGTGTTATTGGAGAATTCTCAGAAGCTACTTGTCCTTCTCTCTGCTATATTAACATTTTCGGCATGTACTCGTATTTCTTGAAAGTTTTCGAACGTTCTCGCTCTGCACTGTGCTGCGTTAACAATTTTAAGGCGGGTTACTTTAGAGTCTTGGGTAATACTGTCTATTACTATGCTGCGTTAACTCATTCGGGATGTTAGTGAAGAGTTATTGGATGATACAGGCCTTCACTATGCTCCCTTAACACTTTCGGAAGGTGTTAATGGAGAGTACTTGGATGATGCTGTCTTCCACTGTGCTCTTTAGCGGTCTCCGGATATGTTATTGGAGAGTTCTCACAAGCTGTTGTCCTTCACTATGCTGCGTTGGATGTGTTAATGAAGAGTTATTGGGTGGTACGTTCCTTCACTGTGCTGCATTACCATTTTCGGGGTATTAGTGGTAAGTTCTCCGGTACTGTTTCCTTCACTGTGTTGCATTAACTCTTTTCCACCAATTTTTGTAAACAAGTGTTGAATTGCAGTCTACCATGGAGTCTGGATGATCAGAAGCACTGCAGGGTGCACGTGACACTCGTAGTTGTGCATGATTCCAGTAGCTGGTTTGTTCAAAATACGAAAATTCCTCTCAGTAACAGCGGTAAATATGAACTTGATATGTAAATGACGCCATTGAGACCGTAATCAAGAGGGACACATGAATTCTACATTTATCGGCATGAAAACAACTCGATAAAGGAATTTTGTACGATGTTTCGTAGTTACAATTTACTTTTTAGAGTAAAATTATTGGTAGCTTACTTTCTGCATTTTATTTTGAAGTGCAGTTTATAATGTACGCTCACGGTCATTGTGGGTGTGTGTGTGTGTGTGTGTGTGTGTGTGTGTATGTGTGTGTGTGTGTGTATGTGTGCGTGTGTGTGTGTGTGTGTGTTTACTAACCCCTTTAGAATTCAATATAGCGATGTGCCACTAATTATATCTATGTAGCGTCGTATTTTGGGATGATTGGTGAATGATGAATTTTAAAGGTAATAATTGTCATAATCACCGCCGCGAGAACCTCAAGTGCTGCAATATTTATTTATGATCATGAAACATTCCTCTCAGCCCAGTACTTCACTGTTTCAGCGTTTGGCGTTTATCCCGTTCCCTCATTAAACACAATTGTCAATTCGGCAGGGTCCGCTGTTCTGTGTTGCTTGTTATTTACTATCTGCTGTGGGTTCTAGCAGCCTTCAGGATATCTGAGCAAACAGGAATGTTTAACTCATCCTGTTGAGTCCACCCCTCTATATGACAAGGCCTTCTGTAACCATCGCTTGTAAATACAAATAAAAAAAAACACACGTCCAAATTCTGTAAACTGTTCGTTGATTAAAATATGCTGAACTCTATAATCTGAATTCAATGAATGATATTTAAGAGCAGTTCACTGTCATGTATGCGTCTATAAGCATCGCTGTTTGTATCCATTTTAAATATTTATTAATTAAGTCAATTCCTGATCTTCGTAATGCCAAGTCGTTGCGGTGTTAGATCCTTAGACATGTTCACAGTTAGCTATAAGCCTGCTCTTTATACAATATCTTTCTCCAGTAAACCACTAACATATTTTATTTATTTTCCTTGCCGTTTACTCTGTGTTCTCATAACTCTATTTTTAGCCTTACACTTAACCTTAAAAAGGTAACATCCGTATCCTTTCAGTTATCTTTTTTGATGTGATTTAGTTTTCTCCTATATGTTATTTCCTCATAAATCATTAATCACTTCTTACGTTGGATTTCCGCCAACTGCTTATGCGTTGGTATTTTAATAAGAGTTTATTATTCGATTTTTACTACATGATAATTAGCACAAAACAATTACTTTGTTTGGAGCTCTTACGTTATATAATATTGTGCAGGCGTGTTTCACGCTGGGGAAAAACAAGTATCAAAAAACGAAGCGCTCAGGGATATATTCGGACCACTGTACAGCAGGAGTCTGAAGACATTCTACTTGTTGATTTATTATTACCCTTAGTCCATGAGTTATCTTTTTTTTGTATAGTCCGATAAATAATCCACAAGCCTGTAGCCTGTATTTTGTTACGGGTGAATTTTATATGATCTCGACGGACAGGAATATTCATGTTAGATGCATTACACGATGCAACGAAACGAAACAAAACTGTATGAAATGAAGACTGTAAATTTCCTAGCTAACTATATCTCATGTACTTCTTCTTGTCTGTTTATTAGTTGAGATTACTCTGCTTTTCACTATACGCCTAGCCTCGAAGCTAGAGACATTTACCGATAACTACAGGTTCTTGCTTATAGACAGTAGGTTCCCTTTTAGAGACGCTGTACTGTATTAACATAATGCAAACGGCACTCCACAGACGACGAGTTCAGATAGCACGTGAGATGTCCACATGCATGTAATATGACACTTTGAGAATAGGGATTTGGCACTGTCACCCGATAGCCTTTGTGTAGATTCATTACTAGGGAATTTTATACACCTGGGTGTAAAGAGACATCGTGTATTGTTATGTTACACTGCTGAACCTTCCAGACTACTGAGATAGCCTGAGATGCACAGGAAGGAGTCTGTGGTTCTGGCCTACTTGTTGAGGCTGCACACAGGTGGGAGAGAACCGTCTGGCCTACTTGTTGAGGCTACACACAGGTGGGAGAGAACCGTGTGGCCTACTTGTTGAGGTTACACACAGGTGGAACAGAACCGTCTGGCCTACTTGTTGAGGCTACACACAGGTGGAACAGAACCGTCTGGCCTACTTGTTGAGGCTACACACAGGTGGGAGAGAACCGTCTGGCCTACTTGTTGAGGCTGCACACAGGTGGGAGAGAACCGTCTGGCCTACTTGTTGAGGTTACACACAGGTGGAACAGAACCGTCGTCTGTGGCAGAGAACGTTCCTCGTTATAATTCTCCTTAAATTTCATCTGAAGTTATATGATATCCTTATCCGTAATGGGAGTCGAACACATAGTCGTAGTTTCGAGCAGCTGATGGCAGTACGCCGCTTAGACCCCGAACGGGAATTACGTTCTTTTTAAATTATTACACACACACACACACACACACACACACACTCACTCTGTCTCTCTCTCTCTCTCTGTCTGTCTCTTCTCTCTCTCTCTTTCTCTCTCTCTCTGTCTTCAGAATTCAACAAGAGAAATTTCTTTCGGTTCTTGGCACCGTCCTGTTATGTTTCAAGAGTGGCACACTTTACTGGGTTTCCTATGTCATTACGTATTTCTGCAAGTAAGTCAAGTGTTGCCTTTTTAAAGTGGTGCGTGCCTTCCTTTACACAAACCGTGTCCGCGCTGTTACATAAGAGTGTAATTGTATATTTTGAGGTCTTCTAATCAAGCCACCCATCTTACAGAATTATCCATCAGGACATACTACCTTATTTGCACGTACAAGTTTTTAGTCTTGCTTTCTTCTGCTACTTATAATTAACCTATTTCAAGGTGCATGCTCTTTATAATGACACATAATCTTAGTCCCACGCATAAATGTGTGTGTTTTTTTTTTTTAAATTCGTTCCTAATGAATTTGCTTTCTTTCGTGAGGGGGGGTCGAATGTATCGCCCACTGTTTGGGTGTGAGAAATTTATTGATTAAAGAATCTGTAACAGTTAAGCGCTTTTAATGTTAGTAAACCGTCTTTTTAGCGATATATATGCACAACGTGTACAACATTCAAATGTAATGAAGAACTATTGTGTTCTATACGTCCATTACGAAGTAACGGGTTAGTTTTCGATAAAAAAAATTGTGGTTGGTCAACACTTTAAAATGTTCACGATTACAACAACAACAATTACTATTAGCATTATTATTAAAATATTTTTGTCGTCTTTGTTGTTTTGTCGTCCTATTTGCTGAAGTTGCTGCTGCTGCTGCTGCTGCTGCTGCCGTTGCCGCCGCCGTCTCTCAAAGCCATATGTAGTTCGAATCTGTCCCACATGAGGAACAGAATATGTTGATTCTTTTATGGGTTTCCTGCACCATGACTGCTTTTCATATTGTTATCTTTGTAAATAACACTGCCGCAATTTCCATTTATTATGAATTGATTTGAGTCATATTGCATGGGCTTTTCAGTAGGATATATGCCTTTAAATACATGACAGCGTGGGATGCTACAGGCAGCTACCTTCAGTCAATCACGCAATGGATCATTGAAGCAGTGTTCGAAATATAATTAAGCCAGGAAATATATTCACATTCATCCCAGAGGGTGGTGTGGTAAGCAGGTCGCCAAGAACAGGATTACAGACGGTGGTATTTTGCGCAGGTCACCAAGGAAAAGACCTCAGATTGTGGTTTAGTGGTCAGATAGATAAGAATATGGTCCTGGAAGGTGGTATAATGCTCTAGTCACCAAGAACAGAAACCCAGCGGCAGTATAGTGCTCAGATCACTAAGAACAGGATCACGGAGGGTGGCATGTTGCGCACGTAATCAAGAAAAGGTCCTAGATGGTGGTGTTTTACGCAGATCGCTAGGAATTTTACCCTAGAGCAGGCCTGCTCAACCAATAATGTGTTGCGAACAACTTCGGTAATGCTAGGTTTGCATTCAGGCAAGATGAAATTCAAGACACGTGAAGAATGGGTAAGGTTACGCATAATTATATATACATAATTTTCTCTGTATTTCCCTATACGTCGTGTGCATTAAAATGTACTGATAAAAGTCAGATATATTTATTAAAAAACACAATCCACAACCTAGGATAAGGTGTCGCTATTTTTAGCAGAATTTTACAAAAGATATTTATAATGCTCCGTATGTCTCCATAAATAAACAGGTCATAAGTTTTAAAGGCGTTCTGTCTCGACTTTGACACGGAAAGAGCTAAAAGACGTTTCCTGGTTTCCAATGTCTGCGCTGGCAACGTAACACTGTGGCACGGGCAACATGTTGCCTGCAAGTTGCGGGTTGAGCGAGACTGCCCTAGAGGTATAACTGTTGCTGACATCACTAAGAACAGGGTCCTGGATGATCGTAGGGTGTACAGATTACTAAGAAAAATTTCCTAGAACATGGTAAGTTTCTCTGAAAACTAAACATGGGATTCCAGAGTGTCGTATGGTACTCAGATCAGCAACAACACATCCCGGAAAACGATGTGGTAATCAGAACACTAAGACCAAATTACCAGGAAGTGATGTGGTGTTATGAAAAGTAAGAATAAAATTCTAACAGGTGGCATGTTGCTCTGAACAATAAGACCTAGTCCTCATAATGCGGTATGGTGTTGAACACTATGAACAAGATCTTAGAAAGTTGTGTGGTGCTCAGATCACAAGACGTTATCCTGGAGGGTGGCATGGTAGTCTTGTCTCCAAGTATGTTTTCTTATAGGATGGCGTGGTTGATCACCAAGAATGTTATCATAGTGGGTGGTGTGTTACTTTGATCACAAATAACAAGATCCCAAATGTGGTGTGGTGGTCAGATCACTGAGAACGGGATGTTGGAAGGTGGTATAATGCTTAGACACTAAGAGCAGTATCCCTGAGGGCGATGTGGTGCTGGAATCCCTGACAGTTTCTCAGAATGTGCAGGATGCTTAGATAAATTAATAATAAATAAATAAATAAATAAATAGCCTTTTCAAATAGAATTCTCCACACAGTGTGATCCAGTGTTTCATCTTTTAGTTTTAAGTACCTTCGTCTTTCTTTAAGATTATTCAGTAGCTGTTTGCTTATTCTTCCTCGTCCTGCCGTCACTTCTGTGCTTCGATCTATCTGCCCTTAAATAGGTGTTTTAGAAAGCAGTCACTACGCAAGATATGACCAATCCAGTTAGCCTTCCTCCTCTTAATTTTATGTAGTGTGTTTCTTTCCATTTTCACCCCATGTGAAACTTCTTTCACGCGATTGGTCCAACCGATCTTCTGCATCCTTCTCCAACACAGCATTTCAAAAGTTCAAGGTACTCCTGATATTCTTTCCGAAGTGTCCAATTTTCAGCACCATAAAAAGCTATGCGCAAAGGGTAAAATTTTATTAGTTTCTTACTTAAATCAGAGTCCAGTTGGCTGGTGAAAAGAGTCTTCTTCTTGGTGAATGCTATTTTGTGTGGATTTAATTTCATGTATACACCTTCCTGTGTCATAATGTCCTGATTTTTACTTCATAATAGCGTGCTTTTTTTGTGGCACAGTTTTATTACTTGTGTACTATTCTCCCACAGGTTAAATTTAAATTTCACACGCATATGTGGTGGGTATGTTCTCTGTTTAATTTCGCTGACTTTGATTTTTCTTGCAGATCAGAACCTTCAGTCTCACCACACTAACCTTCCGGCTTTTAAACTTAGACTCGATTGCTTATATTGCGTGTGTGCCCTGTATGCCCTGTACATGTCGTCAGCTTTGATGTAATTACAACAGAAAATCTGGTGAACATTACTATATGTGAACCTTATCACTGTATTACAGAGCGAGTCACTAACGTCTGATCTCAGCTCGACAGCTTCATCTCAAATTAAGGTTGCATCCGCTGGAAATTTATAGTCCGTTTTATCTTTGCAGTTTATACGTAATTTCACAGAGGATTCTCAAAACGCTGACCCCTAACTCATAAGCAGGCTTTACATCATATCGAATTATTGATTGAAACACGATGGGGCTCTTTTATTGAAATGTTAGTAGCGTCTCTTCCAAACTTGTTTTTCAGTTCACGAAAAGAATCAGACCTGGCCTACAATTTTTCTTCTTCTATTAATTACATGAACAATTTTGTAAATATAAATTTAATGTAACTGTTGGGATTTGTTTCCTCCAAAAACACAAGACATGATTTTGCGTGGACCCACTCGTAGCATTTTAATGTCAGGCGAAGGAAACCTGACGAACTGAATGGGTTGTTTTCTTATCACGATTATCTGTTATTGTGGCTGTATATGCCTTTACTTGCAAACCATGCATCGTTCAGAAAAATAGAGGTTCGTATTTTGTTTTTTTCCAGCACTGAAGCGTTCATTCGATATTTTTCCAAGATTATGTGAGTTGTTCTTTTTTACGGCACTGTTTAGGAAGTATATTTCTCACTAAGGTTGGCGAATTTTTTTCCTGGCACGTACTTTGCAAAAGCAATGACATGTACACTCTTTGCTTAACAAAACGCGTTTTTCTAACGCAGTGACCTTTGTACGAGAGGCATGACAAACATGGGATACAGATTCAGTTTGCAGCCTGCTTGAAATTTCGCAATATTTAGGCAGGTCGCCTTGCTTTACCGTACTCTTATTTACTTCTGCTCGGGGAGATGATTAAATGTACATTCTGTATAATTCTACACCCCCATGTTGAGATACTTCCTGTTCCTTAGGTTGAAATGTTTTTCTCAGCCGTCTTTTCTTAAACACTCTTAGCAAACATTCATCCCGTAATGTGAGAGAGTGAAATTCACATTCATGTCAATAAACAAGTAGAGTTATTCATTACATGTTATTATTTTAATTGTTGGTCTTTTAGATATTCGATACTGAATTGTAACTAACAATCCCGAATTTAATTAATTCTCTTTAGTTTTTCATGAAATTCAGATTTTGCTGTTGTGTAAACATTCGAAATTGGACAGCACTATGCATCATGTCCATAAAGCTCCTATCTATTTTATTATTGTGCATATAATTAATTCTGGACAAAGGAAGGAGAAGGGTGTGAGTCCAGTTTTATCATATTCGAGATAGTGCTTCTTTTGTCTTCGAATTTCTAGCTCTTTAAGATGCAGATGGTTGTAAGTCCAAATACTATTCCAGTGTAGCTGAACCAAGAACTAAACAGCAGTAAGTGACATAATGGTTTACGAAAAATGATGTTCTGCTTCTTAGGTACAGAATTGGTTTACCGCCAAATCTAGTACCCTGAATTCTCTAACACTTCCCTGGTTTTCGCTTGGTTTTTAAATGCTGTCCCCGTCATGTGTTCTGGGGTTTGGTTCATTGTTAATGATGTGCTGAAAATGAATTAATAAAAGTAATTATAATTTAAGTATGTGGAATAGGGATGTAATAGGCACTCTATTTCCATATCAGAAATCAGTCTATAAACGTTGTATACAGAAATAATGAATGTTGATTGTGAGAATCATTAAAAACTTGGAAATACGTACATGGTTAACCTCTTTCGTCAGGGGAGTGTTTCGCAAATATAAAGACATTGCGAGATACATTGGCAACATCAGCTTATGGTGTGTATTTTGTTAGAGCTGAGAGCACCGTCTAGCGATTTCCTGCAGTCGCTGCCCAGCATATCCAAGATACCATTTTTTGCAGATACCGTTCTTTCTTTCCCAGACACCATGTCGTGCATTTGTTGTTCATTCTTTCCAAGAAGCCGTTTCCTGTAGTCCCCGCCCTGTTTTTCAAGACTCTGAATCCTTCAGTCCCTCTTTATCCTTCCAAGACACAATTTCCTGCAGTCCCTGCCTTCCCTTTCCAAGACATCTTTTCCTGTCTCATGACCTAAACCGTGAGAATTGGAGAACTTTCGTGGAGTGGAGGCCAAGGAATATCTTCTCCACTCGTGTTGGCACAGATCTTACAGGGCTCAAAATTACCACGCACCTGGATTTACACGAAAAGTCCAGTGCTTCGTGTAAAGTATTATTAATTTGTTCGCCGGGGATCATTATCTGTACTTTCGTCTATTTTCATCCTCCCTTAAATTTTTCCTGCTTTACTCCTTACAATAATCCTCGAAGCTCTTGACATAATACGGCGCATTATGTAGCAAATAATTGCATTCAGTTATTTCAACCTAATAATTGAAAAACACGCAGAAGAGCATCACTTTTTCCACAACAGACGCATTATTTACGTTGTCATGGACATGAGTGCTGCGTGAACCCGCTGATGATTTGTGAGCCCTATATGTTAATAATTTCTTATTCCCGGATGTCCAGTTACTATAGAAACATAAAGGTGAACAGATTCCTTTCTTTCTTACTACTTGTCCTCTTTTATTTAATGCACAGCAGATGGAACCACCTTCTTTCTTCTGGCTTTTGTTTTCCCTCTTTGATGTTAATGTACTGGGGGGCCGAAATGGACTCTGTGATTAACTGCCACCTTGAGAAAATAAAGCATCATGAATATATTCAAGTTTTTGTGTGGCACTACAGCTCGAGCTCGTGGTTAGCCGCCGTTCCGTTCCATAATATAGGTCATGACGCCAGAAGGGATATTCGTTTGTTTTCAAACACTGATCGGCCTGATAATTTTTTTTCAATGGTATCAATGCATGTTGTTTTAAAAACGCTCTAATGGTTCTACTGTAGACATCTTCTATCACGCCAGTCTTATTGCAAATCTCATGTTTTGACCCTCAGTAATTTCAAAGAACATTCTTCTCGAAATGTGTAGATTACAACTCACCATGCGAGATTTGAGGCCCACACGGCTCTCACTGTGAAGGTTCCTGTCTTCGGAGATGTGATGCCATTTGGCTTGGTAGTCATAACGATGTTTCGGGGACCTTGCTGACTAAATCTTCAGGTTATAAAATTTCTATCATTAAGATGGTGGCAGCCCATTCTTCTGACACGTCTGTCTGTCTGCACGGCATCACATCTCAGAAAATTTTAATTTTAAAACGGAGGTACATGTGAGAATACTTCATACGCATTTATACTTCCATTCCGGTTTCCTGTACAGTCAGTACCTAAGATTATGACTATGGTGTAACTATGCGCAGTCCGGGAGCTTTGATCTTCACTGCATGCTGTTTCACAAACTGTCTTGTCTGAAAACATCGCGCAAACCACTCTGTCATTTACTGCTTTGAGATAAGCAGAGCTCTGCACTTACCTTGACAGGCTCTAACCCACTGTGCACTATCAATATATCATCCAGCAGATGCACTCCGTGATACACCGTTTATGACAGAGTGCATTTGATGGATGATGTATTGATGTAAGAACATGCACCGTAAGCATAACATAAAAAATCCACTGTTGACTAATCGCGCACCCAGGAACATACCTACACGCACACTACAGACGCTAAGCTCGTGGATTCGTGTCGAATACTATGAAATGTTATTAACATACTTAAGCACCACAAATTACTACCAACTGTCAAAGGAATTTCTTTCACTTATCAAATACATCCAGTCTGTAAGGGCCAGTGTTCTTAGATGTACCATCTCGTGCGCAGCATGAAAACGGCTAAAAACATCGGTGTTAGCCCAGTTTAAAGAGCGCTTTGTTTGGAAGGCTCATATTTCATTTCCATGAAGATCACTTGGACTTTCTTCTTGACCTTCACTTCAAACGCTCATCCGGCTTTGGAGGCTGCTAATTCTCATATACACTGAGTTCTACTTGTACTTCATATTTGCGCCTTGGCAACGAAAATTTGCTGCTGTTACTGCTGTTGGGTTTGCAAATACAGCGCTTAAAAGGAACAGGTTTATAAAAATACGAAGTTTCGAAGGCTTCGATCTGCAATGAACTGCTTTAAGATAGGGTTAAGTGGTTAGCTTATGAAACGACCGTAACTTAACCCCAGGTTACATGACAGTAGGGAACTGATGGCACAGTTGCTGGAAAATTATCCTTCCTCGGCCGTATGCTCACTCATTGAGTTAGTCAGCCCGTCAGTCATTCAACCACTCATCAAGTCAGTCAGCCATTCAGTAACACATTATGGCATTCGTCAAGTCAACAAACCAACTGTTAAGCCAGTCAGTCATTCAACAGCCATTCATGATATCAGTCAGCGATTCATAGTATTTCATGAATCAAGTCAGTAAGCCAGTCAGCAGCCCAGTCAGTTAATCAGTTTCTTGTAATACAGTCAGCAGTCAGTCAAACAGTCAACCCGTCAATATGCTGTCGTCCTTAACTATTCCTGTCACACTATCAGCACAAGTGTATGAAATACGAATATCAATTCAAGCTGGTCGAGACGTCGGATGTAATTTTGGAACATACCGGAGCTCTGCTGTCGGTGAAGCAAGACCGGCGAAAGGAACCACCACGATTGACATTATCGTGTCGTGTATCAGAGCGACCACCTTCGACATAGCAGCTGTCAGGCACAATGATGCTCAGGAGACACTTGACCGTAACAGCGGTTTTGGTACTGGAGCCTGTCGACGAGTATTTCGTCATTAAAAGCAAGCAGTGGAACGAGCGCAATATGTTATCTGAAAGTATCAAGTAAAGCAATAGTGTCGTACCCTTAGGACGCATGTGTCCGTCGTGCAGAACTCGCTAACCGAAAGTAAAAGTGACATTTTATTTTCTCACGGCCGTGACTAGGATGATTACTGTCGCTTGACATGAAAAGTTCACGGACATTTCAGCAGATCGTAAACAGAAGACAGCCATCTTGAAAATGTAAAAACATGACGATTAACAAACGCCAAAGCCTCTTGTTGTGAGGCAGTAACATACAGTACAATACAAATGCTTGGTAACGCATTTCCGGAAAGGGGCACAGATATTTTTTTTATCGCAACGCTTAGCCAGTCCCTGTGACCTACCCAGCTGGATGCGACTTTAAGAATTCATCGAGGAATGGCTTCGCTCTCTCGTGTGTTGGAATAGCGTGGTTATATACTAAGCACAAGAAAGCCCCTGTCTTACCTTTGACAACAGAGAGCTGGAAAAAATACGTGTACTTGAAAAGATGCATGTATATGGGCCATTTGTGGGCATTACATTAAGGGAAACTTCGTGGTTGAGAGGGATGATCGACTGTCATTAAAGCAGTGAAAAAAGGATGTATACCGTGGGACTGGGGAGAACAAGAAATGTTGAGAGAGTTTTTATTGGGATACCTCTTTGAGACTGAGAGCGTGGAAAGGCCAAATGGTATTATGGGCGTTAAAGTAATGTTATAGAAATCTGCTGTGGATGTGTGGACTGGATTCGACTGGTTCAGCGTACGTCCGAAGAGTGAGTTATAAAGAACAGGACATTGAACTTTCGGATTGTATAAAAGCATATATTTGCTTACCAGAAGAACAGCTCTGGAATTCCAACCAAATTTGTTGCCCCCCGTTTCCATACAAATAGTGAGGCCAGGAAAGAAGTCACATAGATTGGCACCCTGCACATCTCCATTTATTACGCTCACCATTGCAGTTATCCAGCCATTCTATTCACACGAATGTTGATAATGATAACCACGTCGTGACTTTCATTAGCGACAGTCGATTTGGATTGGCTGGTAAGGGCAGCGGGAGCTGCAAGGACAGTAGACATTACATAGGAATCTTCGAAGGCATTCACCTCGACTTTTTATCAGACTACTTTCTGTGACCTCGCAGAAGGATTTCATTAAAGAGTGTGATAGAGACTTTCTTTGATCGTGAGGCAGACAGGACCAGCCACGTAGCTGCACCCGGCCGACACTAGTCAGGAGGCTGTCTGTATCTTTTGTGGTTGAAGATGAAATGGTTTCTAGTCACCGCCACTACACGTGAGGATTAATATTTTTGAGGGCAGAGATTATCGAACGTTATTCGCAAATACTCATCCTCAGCAAAACTTATAATGTGTTTCTATCTCTTCAGGTTACGCAAGTTTACTTATCCTTCCTACATAATTTTACTTTATTTTTTATTTTATTTATTTATTATTTTTTTTTGCATAGATGAAACTAGATTTCTATATTTTACAGAATTTGAAATTGTAGTGTTGTGTTTCTTGTAGTTCGCTTGAGATGTGGTCAGTCTTACAAGGTCTTTCAGTGATGCTGTTCTCCGAATTCAGGAATTTCACTGTTCCTAGAGATAATTCTTCTCGTACCGAGATAAAGTAAACAAACAAAAACAAACAAACATACTTAAGTTTCTATTGGAAAATATAAAGACTAACTGAAAGTTTCAGCTTAGTTAATGACATTTTCAAAGAAAAGTTTCACCTGGGATTTTGGTCTTTCAATTTATGAAGAAAGAGAATGATGTACAATACACAGGTTAAACTGACGCATTCGGCGAAGCTGTATAGATTCCAATTATTGCTGTTGCCACTTGCTGAATATATCGGCCTAATATCCTTAGGAGGCGAAACATTCAAGTGTGCACTGAATTGGGCAACTTAATTGCCGCTTACCTCCGTGTGGCTACGTGCCCGAAGTTGCAAATTTATATTTCAATGTTATGAAACTAATCAACGTAGTTATTGATTAATGAAAACTGGTGTTGGGGAACCACTCTTTTGCGCGTTTATTCTTATAGTGTCTGCAAGCCTCCCAATTTTTTCATATCTTGTGGAAGATCGTCATTAATACGATATGAGTGTTTTGGATATTATTTATTGCTAAGTAACTTTTGGTTGACAGTGGAACAAGGTTATTTTTATCTGCCTGTGTGATTTTGAAGTTTACGTGGATATTTTGTGCTTTCTACTCTGACTTTCTAATCATATTCGTCAAGTCGGTACTCTACGTGTATTAGTGTGAGCGTCTGTGACTACTCAGTAGTACTGGAATATTAAGCCTACACTTCTGGTCAAGAGTCCGTGGATTTTTTGATGAAATGATCATTATCGTGTCCGTACAAGACCAACATCGGACCGTGTAATGTGCCACGTCATTTTAGTCCACTCAGTCAGCTTGTCATGTCCCACGTCAGTCTAGTCTACACTGTCACCTTGGCATGTGCATTCACACCATTCACAGTTTTCCTCCATCACTGTCAATGTTACTTTACTGCTACAGCTGAAACAGTGTCTCATAATAACCGAGACTTGCATCATTTCTCTCAGCTGTGTTCTCCATGTGGTGAGACCGATTGCTGACAATACTGAAGTGCTGCACGACCTATCTATTAGCCTATTATGATGATAGGCGAAGCTACCCCACTCCTTTCCCCGCAGATCATGATTTATTCCGTTACATTAACGGTTAGTGACAAGTTCTTATTCCTATCTAGAGTAATCCAGCCACGTCACTTGTTTGAGCATTTCACACCTCAGGGACATGCTTGTTGTAACACAGCGTGTGACAAAAGATTTTCTCTCTTCTTCCTTTTGAATTGCCTATTGCTTTGAACTTTAGTTATCACATATATTCGTTGAAAGGTATTAAAACTACAGATATTACAGAATAATAAATTATTTATCTTGTGTTTTACTAACATTCGCCAGATTGGAGGATTGTGCCTAGCCATACATATAACAGCCTACACTTGTTCCATTGTCATTATGTATGTTTGCAACAAGTGCAGTCGAACCTGGGTATAACGACATCGGTTTATGCGGCACCTCGCATTTTGCATCAAATATTCTATGGTACAAATTAATCACTCACTTTTGATGTATGGTTGACCGTGCATCGTAGTTCAATGTGGATAAAGAGACCAACTAGATGTCACTTTTGGTATTATGTTTATTTCTCCTTTATAGGTTGCTCTTAAGTGCACTTAAGTGCTTCCCAATGGACAGACAAGCAACCAACCGGATCTGACTGCCTACACAGCCACGGCTCTGCAACACATCTGATAAATAACTACAAGTCGTCAGCTCCTGAAGATG
>Ga0123355_10005944_pt1 | contig 17986 bp, 5 predicted proteins | sample TergutEmb28metaG_3_FD_89872 | JGI IMG/M metagenome (GOLD analysis project Ga0123355, IMG submission 89872) | Embiratermes neotenicus P1 segment gut microbial communities from Petit-Saut dam, French Guiana - Emb289 P1 | ecosystem: Host-associated > Arthropoda: Insects > Digestive system > Gut ... | reverse complement strand
ACCAGCGTAGACCCAACCGGCGAATGGAGTTCCCCTTCTCCCCCCCCCCCCCAGTCACCCCAGGGCGAATCGCTCTCTCAGACTCTGAGAAAGCCGTAGCCCTGGCCAACAGTCTGGAGACTCAGTTTCAGCCGGTGACCGAACCTTCAGTCCCAGCAGTTATTGAGATGGTTGACATGGCGCTGAGGTCCTACTTCTTGACCTCTGCCAGTGAATCAAACTTAATCAACCCTGACGAGGTTCACGAAGCCATCAGGGGTCTCAACGTCAGCAAGGCTCTGGGCCCAAACAGTATCCTGAACAGGGCCTTGAAGCATCTTCCCCAGCGAGCGGTTTCCCTCATTTCCCAGATTTTCAATGTGGTTCTCCTCACTCATCACTTTCCTTCAGTGTGGAAGCATGCTTAAGTGATATCTATCCTTAAACTGGGGAAGGATCCGGAACTGCCCTCATCCTATCAGCCCATTAGTCTCTTGGACAGGATTGGTGAACTATCTGAAAAGATCCTATTAGCTAGGATCTTACATGTAGTAAGCAAGCGCGGAGTGATGCGAGGCAAGCAGTTGGGGTTCAGACCCAGGCATAGCACGTCCTTGCAGCTGGCCTGCCTCGTTGAAAGAATAACCAGGAACTTCAGCAAAAAGAGCTGGCCGGCGCAGTTTTCCATGACATAGCCAAAGCCTTCAATACCGTCTGGATCAATTGCCTCCTCTACAAGCTAATGCTCCTAAACTTCCCAACTTACACAGTCCATACAATCTCAGCATACCTCAGTGTTCGGACGTTCATAGCGTCCTTCCAGATGGCCACATCTCGTCGAGGTATGCAGGCTGGGGTAGCTCAGGGTGGACTGATCTCCCCTGTCCTCTTCAGTCTGTATGTCAACGACATGCCCTCTCCCTCGCACCACGTCGAGTTGGCCCTCTACGCGGGCGACATGGCCATCATAGCCATGTCCCGCAAGCCGACGTTGCTTGTCAGGTACCTGGAGTCATACCTCAATGATCTTCAATGGTGGTTAAGTGAATGGAAAATCGCCATTAATGTTTTCAAGAGCACTGCGATAATCTTCACCCGTGCTGGACGGCGCTTCATCCAGCCCTGATCAGTAACACTTTTCAGGGAACCAATCCAACGGGTTGACACAACTCGTTATCTGGGGGTGACCCTAGATACATGACTCACCTGGTCGCCTCACATTTATCAGTTCAGGAAGAGGGCTACCTTGAGGTCGGGTATGCTGGGTCCCCTCCTGAATAGGAAGAGTGATCTCTCCATCAGGAACGGAGTCCTGCTATATAAGCAGCTCTTCCGCCCCATGATGGACTATGTGTGCCCAGCATGGAGGTCTGCTGCCCACACCCATGTCTGGAGGCTACAGGTGTTATAATCCAAGTGTCTTTGCCTCGCTACTGGTGCTCACTGTTACGTAACAGGCATATACACGAGGATCTGGGCGTTCCGCTGTTTGCCAACCACATCAGAGCTCTGACTGCGAGCTTTGACTCAAAGTTAGCTGATGTGGGGAACTCCCTAGTATGGCAACTCAGCAGGTACTTACGTTGACTGAGGGTTGACCCCGTTGCCTGACACGAAAGCCAAGGGCGGCAGGGGCCAGCAGGCCAGTCAAGGCCATCGCCCGGGCCAAGTCGACTAAACGAACTGTGTTTGGCGCTGATCAGCTGAGCGCCCTTTGGTTACCCTGACTGAGGTTTTTCCATGATTTTTCCTCAGTTGTAAGGCAAATGCCAGGGCATACGATGCAAAGTCGGGGCACGGCCTGCAATCCCCTCCCCCCAACGCAGCGGCTTCACCTAAGCGCCTGTCAAACGTAGCATACCTCCAGTTTGCAAATGAGTCAGTCTTGGGCTCAGAACCCAGAGAGCCAGCCAATCAAAGTTCATCCCTCCCATAAACAGTCCAGGGCAACTTAGGCCCTAGTCTTTGGCATGATGAAGTCAAGGCCCTCAGCCAGACTTTAATACTGTTAGAGGAAGCATATCCCCCTGTTAGAGTTTAGGTGTCTGTTATAGAGCCCAGCGATGCGGTCAAACGCAGGAGTGGCTAACAAAGAGGGGGACGTCAACTTGCACTTTGTGCATGTCTCCACCCCCCAGTTAACACTTTGGATTGGCTTGGTTTGGCTTGGCTGTGGTGCCCAGTGAATGACAATAACTCAATCTGAGGGGTCCACCAGGTTATGTCCTTCTTTGTCTGAAAATGGAAATAGAGATGGCTTTCGAAATGTCATGCATCTTCAAGTAACTGGATGATGGACAAAGTCCCAAAAAAGAAGATTTTGTCAGTTAACTTCTATCACACTGTGTTCTCTCTTTTGGATTTCTTGACCCTTGAAGCTGGACTGATAGGTTGTTCTGAAACATCGGTTCAGAATTATTACTCTATGCTGCATAATATCCAGAAGGGCACAGACCTCACATGACGATTCGGTGATGCAGGCCTTGGTTTGGGTCCGCGTGATCATGTTCGGAGTAATCCAATTTGGTGCTTCCTACGTGAATTGAGGACAACCTCACACATTTAAGTGCCAAATTTAAGGGAAAACCTTTTCTTGCATTCTAGGAAATATGATACGTCAACTAAATAGGAGTCCAAACTGTTCAATGAGAACCAAAATTAGGTTCATGAATTAACATCATCAAAATCAATTACAAGTTTTATTCAACATGAACCCAGTTTATAATGTTTCTTTGCTGTAGTCAGGAAGATGTAACTTGAATGGTGAACAAAATCTTCTGAAGAAGTGATTTTTACAAAACACAATTACAATTAATCAATTATCACTTTAAAAAATGCCGATTTGCCCCCCCCCCATCAGAATGGTTCCACCGGGAGTAAGAAACCAACGACAAGTAATACTGCATAAACTCTGTAGTTCTGATAAAAACCATATAAAGATCCCATATAATAGAGGCAATAACCTTCAACCTACAGAAGTGGATTTTGTATAACAGACCACATATGCTAGTAGAACATACAATTCACCAATGACTTATGTTCACCACTGGTCACCAGAACATACATATTTCTACTATACTCACGAGGTGACTATACATAGTTTCAATTAAAATAAAAATTCGCAAATTACCGAGTACCCAAGCCCAGAAACCTGAATTTACCCATGAGAGTTACACAATATACCATGAGCAATCTGCCATACTTCATGAGAATGGCAACAAGGATAACAGCTCAAGAAAATGTCCTGTGGTCTTCTTGTGGTTCCACAAATAGCACCTGATTAACATGTGTTATCCATACCCCACAGTGCAGGTCTATCCCTATGCCAGCAGCCAACCCAAGCCACACACAGGCCACCAAAGTAACTGGAACCCTGAGACCAATTTTTTTAAAATGCTATGAGCTTTTCTAACCTAACATCTTTTATGTCTCTCAAATGTTAATTAGACATTCAGTACAGATGTTTAAATTACAGAAACAATAAATTCCTTGTGTTTTAATAGGTATCTGGTAATCAGTAAGTGTATAACAGGTCTCATTCTTTAAAACATCGTGTCACTATCTACACAACTGTTCAACTTCAGTTATAGGTAGGCTCGGTTATGTCAACGTTATTGAACTGAGGGAATGTTCTCCCAAAATATGGCAAATTTCCTAAAGGTATATCCTGTATACTACTGCTGTTATCTAAGACAGTGTAAAAGAAATGCAGTGTTTGCCACAGTATAGCTTTGTTTTCTATTTTGAAAACTATAGTTAAACTTACCTTAATGTCCAAGACAGGCCCTTCATGAGATTCAAACACCAATCGTTCTACACCGTCTGACTTCCGGTCCTTTTTGCGTTTCTTGGAGGATTTGTGCTTCAATGCTTTACTGCTTGTTCCTTCTCCATCTTCCTGAGCCATGTCACAGGAACACGCTGAATCTCGGTCCCAATCATCTTTGCCATCTGCGCTGTGAGTAAGCAGATGTGCTTCAGTTTTTTCATCATGTTTGTTCCTTCTGGTAAAGTACTGTTCTCCATCACTTGTGTCAGACACAAGGGTTGAGATACTGTTCTCATCTTGTATGGCTATTTGAGGTAGGGTGCACTGCCCCACTAAACGTCCTGGTGAATGTGACTGCACATTAAAGTCAGGAGGTAAATGAAAAGGACTTGAGGTAATGCTTTCATTTGGTTCAATACTGACCTCAGGCCACTGTGTCTCACCACTTGGAATACCTTCAAAGGGATCATGGAGGCTACTGTGGTCCTCTACTTCAGGGAAGATCACTCTAAAAGGCTTATCTAATTTGTGTATTAGATCCTCTCCTTTTGACTCGGTGCCTTTTTTCACGCTTCCCGCACAATCTGTCAAATAAAGTTCACGTGAAGTATTTGAAGACCTTCGAATTATCTGCTTATTTAGACTGTTTGTAGTAGTGAGTTCTTCTTGTGGTTTATTAGTGTTGTCAATTTTTTCTACAGCTAGTGGTTTTACCATAACAAAACACTTTTGTAAATTCCACTGCACTGAGTTTAGTTTTGGATCAAGATGCTGAATCTTAGTGGGTGGTGGGCTTTCTACTTCATGTGATTTCCTCTTCCGTACAACATCAGTATGTTGCCTAGTCCTTGAAGAAATAGCAGAAGTTAGAATTTCAGGAGACAACTGTACTTCGCAGTTATTTCCCTTCAGCAGACTTCCTGAGTTAGAAACCACTGTTTTCTTCAGCAGCCTAGCATGCAATGGAATTTCATCAACTGCATATGTCTGCTCTACTTTCACTCTCCCCTTTCCTCTTGTACTCATTTCAGCTACATTTTCATCCACAACATCTGACTGTACCTCCTGAAAGTCAGATGTCCTAGAAAATGATCGTCTGTTCCTGTTTTCTGTGGGTTCTTCTTGAGAACCTGCAACACACTCATCATCTGTTTTTACTGTAAGCTTCCTTTTACGGGTAACTCTACTTACACAATCAGGTGCCTCCAATTCATCAGAATTAATTAAACTTTTTCCTTTAGATGACTGCACTTTTTCCTTGCTGCAGACTGTGTCTGCAACACCTTCCAGTTCAATTTCCACATCCTTCTGAGGCCTTGTTTTTGCATCGCCTCTGTTTCTAGCGACACGAGTACCAGTCTGAGAAGACAACTGTTCAACTGATTTACTAACATTTCGGTTTCTTGAGGAATGTCTTGCTGATGTGTTACATGAAGTCAAACTGTCAGTTTCTGACTGTTTATTGCTTTTTGTCAAACTCTTGGTCCTGCCTGGTGAAACAATCTCTTTTTTGTCTTCGCCCATGTCACTACCAGACTGCGAAAATTCCTGTGCACACTTTATGTTTCCCACTCTCTGCACGGCATGTTTGTTCCTGCTTCTCAGTTCCTTTACTGTCCTTCTGATTAAGGCATCTGCACAAACAGGTTTCTTTATGGTGGATTCACATTTACTTCCAGTTATCTTTTTCTCTTGATTACCAACAGGTCTACAGGAATCATTTCCCATGGTAATTCCAGTCTTGTGCTGTTCATGGGATTGCTTCATTTTACCACCTGAGTAGCCCTTCTTGCCCACATTACGTTTTGGTTTTAAAATCTGCTTCTTCAGACTCACGACTTTTGGAGATGAAGAATTCTTTGCAGACTGATGAGATTCCTTGTGAAAATCTGAAAGACAGGGGCCCATATACCATCTGACCTTGCCAGCACCATCACGGTCCACCTGAGAGGGTGCTTCACCAACACCACCTAAAATCTCACTATGGCCACTGTGACCTGAATTATGAATCACAGCAGAATCCTCCCCTCTAATCTGAGAGCTGGTCTTCATGACAGAAGTGCTACCAGTTTTCTTACACTCTCCTAGCGTCTGTTTTGGAAATGAGAGGCGAGCATTTTGCAAATCCACTGGCAACATTACCATAGGAGCTGATGCAGATGCGGCTCTATCACTTGCACATGAAGTCCTTGTTGACTTGTTGCTGCTAATTGTTAGAAAATCCATATCTGTTTGTTCAGTATTAGAAATACTGCCCAATTTCATTCTGTTAAAAAGAGCGTGAGATGACACCACTTCTGTTGGACTTACACCCTGCAAACCTGTTGATTTTGGTGAAAGTCTGCAAGTAGCATCAGTTGTTAAACATAGCTGCAAATCTGTGTACAATTTAAGTTTCATTTCCATCAATTTCTGGATTTCTCTGTCTATTTCTAACATTTTCAAAAACATGTATTTATTGTTCGAACTACCTGAAGATTCTTGAACATCATTCCCTGGGTTAATTCCATTATCATTCTGATCACCATCAACACAAGTAGATGTGACAATGCCTGCATTAAGGTTGCTTGTGTCAACTTTAGCAAGATCACTAACACAAGCTGATCCTTCACTGTCCTCGCTGCCTCCTCCAACTCTCTGCACTCTATCTAATTCTAGGCTTATGTCATCAGGCTTGGCTAAATTTATTTGATTTTTGCTCTTCTTTGCCTCCTTATTGACACATAAGGCTGGTCCTTGGAAACTGGGTCCCATTCCATCCAGAGAACACAAAAGTTCTGAAGTACCTTGTGACCTTTGTACATCTTCAGAGTTGAAAGGCTGAATTATTAAATATGGTGGAGACTTTTCCTTTGAGACAGATGCTGTACCAATTTTTTTTGTACTAACAGACTCAATGTTATTTGACACCTTTGATAATTCATGCTCTTTGGCTACTTTCCGTGATGAAAAGTAATCTCTGAGTGACTTTGCTAGTTGCGGTGACAGATGATGTGATTTTTCTATAAGCTGTAAAATTTTCTGAACATCATAAGAATCAAGCTCCTCAGAGAGCTGAGCCTGTGTGCCTACTTCTACTGTAGTCACTTCCCTTACTGGATTACAAATGACAGGTGACTGAGTCTGAGACAAGCTATCCACATTTTGAGGTTCTGGAAAGACTGTGGACGTATCTGAAATAAAACCATTGTAAATAAACACATCGTAATTCTTTCTCTAGCACAGTGAGCAAAAAATTACAAGCAAATACAAGGCATATCCAACAAGCATAGTTTCCAAGCCTGCGACTTGTGTGTTAATTAAGTACTTTATTTTTCAGTAGAAAGTAGTACTTGTAGGGGGTAACACACAACAGACGCCACCAAGCCTGTCAGATGATATTCATAGATAATATGATGTGCAATACCAACAGCGCTTAAAAATTGGCCCTGTGAATAAGTTTGCAGTGTGATGTGACCATGATGGGTCTTCCCTGTAAGACTGCATTGCCATATTGATACAGGTGTAAGTGGGCAGAATGTCAGAACGAGGCACACAGTTTGAAAATAAGCATCAGTGACAATAATTATATTATTATTGGTCATCGTTGTTGTTATTGCACCAGCCACCCCAGCACATCAAGGGCAAATGTGAACACAGCAAGAGTGGAGGAACTGATTTGGAAAAACTGACGCAACATTTGAGAGGGGTCACTGATTCCACAGCGAGAAGCGGAAATGGCCATTTGTGAATTACTGTGAATGCAAGAGAGCCCAACTGCTAAAAGCAACGGAATATTTACACTCATGCCAAAATGGTACAAATGCATAAATTTGGAGTTTACAATGAAAAATAGTGATACTTAAATGGAATAAACAAGCTACATTCAACAGTGAAATGGCTTCTCATTTAATTTTCAAAAAAACTGAAAACTTCGTTTACTGAATACCCTTCTGTGCGCAATGTTGTACGCATTTAATGATACAACCACCACACTGCTTCATTTCATTTTGCTCATCACATCTCTCTTGAAAAATGTTGAAAAAATTAAGATATTTAAAAACAACAGTAACATATCTAATCTTAAAAAATGAAGATGATATTAAAGCCAGAGGACAACTACTACCAATGATATGAGTTGGGGACCTTTCGTCATTTGCCTTTTACCAACTTACATGTGTAAAGAAGTAAATACTGCAAATAAAATTACACTTCTATACATGGTTTTTTATGGGTATAAAACTTTATCTCTCATTTTAAGACAAGAACACAGAAGGTGTTTAAGGGCAGGATGCTGAGCAGAATATTTGATGGTGGAGGAACTGACATGAAGCTGGCGAAAGATTCACAAGGAGGAGCTTCATCATTGGTACTTTTCCTTCAAATATAATTATCATGTTCAAAATCAAGGAGAATGAGGGTGGTATAGCACACAACATGCATAGTGAAGATAAGAAATGCATACAGACCTCAGATGACAACCTGGTACAACATTAACTTGAAATATCCACACACAGACAGACAGACAGACAAAGTGACATGCATACACATGTGGATGGATAATATTAAAATAATTACAAATGCAAGGTTGGGGGAGTGAGCTGAACTGACCCAGCTCATGATATAGACCAGCAGCAGACTCTTATGAAAACAGCAATGAACCCTCATACTCCATAAAAGATGGGAATTATTGTCCAGTACATAAATAACTATTAGCTTCTCTAGAAGACCCTGTTCCATGGAGTTAGTTTTCACCATGGATGTGAGAAAGTAAGAATTTTGAAGTACTTTACCACTGTAAAAATCACTACTTGAGTGAGGTTATTAGTTGATGATGTGCAGTAAGAGAAAAGTTGACAAAAATAACCCACAATAGAATTAGAAGGAAAAATATAGTAAGACTGCACTGCAGCAGGGCTCCAGAAATATAATTTTCCATCCAGGTTCTGTTAAAATAGTGACAATGCCTTATACTCAATATATGGAGAAGTGACTTAAGGTTGTTGGTAAACACATTTGCATATCATTTCTAAAGCCCTAATTGTGATTTTGTGTTCCCAATCAACTTCACATCCTTTACACTGACAGGGCATCCTTGATCCTAAATGTGTTACCATGGCGCCCAAATGGAGAGTAAGTTAGGATTTATAACAATGATCCTTCAACAAAGCAATGTGTTTGATTGGAAATATAATGTGTTACTTCAATATTAAGATGCATCTTTTATCACACTTTTCTGAACTGAAAATTAGGGTGTATCTTACATTTGAGGTGTAACTTTTTGCTCTTCAAAAATCTCAAAACATCATTTTCCTCAAAGAACAAGTAATCTTGCTAAAAGAATAGTAAATTTTACAGACACAAATGTATTTCCTTGCAAAAACAATTGACATTTTAAACTCATTGATAAACTTCTGTAAAACATTTGTCTAAAACTGTTCCAACAATACACACTATATAACAAAATTTGAAGTTGTCATAAAATCAAACTATATTCCAACATGTTTCAAAGGTGGTCACAACCAGCAGGGAAAATTCACTTTTATAAGCTAAAACACCACTATTGTAAACTGTCTTATTACATAATAATGTAAGTGTGTAAAATCATGTACACATATATTAGATCCACTTCACATCACTTATCAACATAGAACATGGTGAGCACAGATGTGAAGTATTGTGGAAGTTGTCGAGCAATGCAGAGATCCAGGATGTAGAAGTTCCGGCAGTAGCTGGCACTCTGGCAACCATGTAATTACATTGCACTTGTAGTTTTATAATAACACACTAAGTCAGGATTAGTCCTGCAAAAAGTTTTGATTAACCATGTGTGTAAACGTAAACAAAAACATTTTAAACCGTATGATAAATAGGAATATATTCTTACTATATACTGGTGTGTGTGTTTATGTAACACCAACTATGTGTGTCTGGGTGTGGTCAGGTGTACTGATGAGCCTGGAGGTCCTGTTAGGTAGGGCATGCACCTGCACTAACCAAAAGAGTGCATTGACCTCTTGCATGTTTTGTTCCTCTACAGGTTGTCCTTTCATTGGTATTCAAGTATACTTTAGTTCTATCAACTATTAAGTCTTATACCATTCTCACAAGGTCTTAGAAGGTTCATGGAGTTTATAGGGCCATACTCATGCCAGTTATTCAAAATACGCATAGCACATGATGATTTTGGGTTGTTGATCTTAATATATATATATATATGTTCGTCACAGTAAGCGATTAAGATATCTACCTATATGACAGATGGATAGATATCGAAGAGCTTGCTGACAGATTCATCCTGACTTTGGGTGTTAGTATAAAATTACAAGTACAATACAATTACATGGATGCCAAAGTGCGAACTATTGCCAGAACTTCTACATACTGGATCTCTATGGTGTTCAACAACTTCAGCAATACAGTGCATCTGTGCTAACCATGTTCTATGCTGATACTTGATGAGAAGTGGATCTAATATACGTGTGCATAATAAGACAGTTTACAATAGTAGTGTTTTAGCTTGTAAACATGACCCATTCCCTGATGATGGTGGTAGCTGCCACTGAGTGTGGTGGGTGGGTGGGCGTGTGTGTGTGTGCGCGCGCGCGTGTGCATGGGTGTGTGGTGCGTGGGTGTGTGCGCGCACGTGTGCATGCATGGGTGTGTGTGGGTGCGTGCGCGGGTGCAGGCGTGCACGTCGGTGCATGCGTGGGTGTGTGGGTGTGGGCACGCGCGTTTGTGGTCGTGCGTGTGTGTATAATATGTAATAAACCAACAAGTGCACATCAATAAAATACGTTTTATCAGATATGTTATTCACCAACACGTTTCAGTCGCAGAAGGGACTGAAACGTGTGAGTAGTATGTGATAAACACATTTTGTTGATGTGCATTTTTTGGTTTGTTAAATACTCTAAATATTCTTCAATGCACAAGTATGGAACATATGGTGTTGGAATAGGGTTTGATTTTATAAAACCTTTTTTAAAATCATTATATACTGCATACTACTGGAACAATTTTTAGCCAAATAACTTAATAAACATGCAAGGTACAAGAAACAATGTTAAATTCCTATAAAACATATGTACTCCTTTCTAATTTCACCCAAATTGTCTTTCCTGAACCCCCTTTTTCAAAGTGGGGTGTGTCTTAAATTAGTGGGTGTCTTAAATTCAAAGTAATATAGTAACACAACAGAACATACCAATTGTGCCTTCATGTTGTGCTTGTTCTTTAATTTGTGAAGTCTCATCCTCAGCAGCAGCAGCAGCATCATCATCATAATCATCAAACTTCTCAGTCTTCACCACCACATTACTGTGATGTATTTCCAGAATGTCGTCATGGGTTTCATGGTTGCTAGCAACATCATTACTGGATAACTCAAACTGCACATTTACTTCAGCAGCAAGACTGCTGTCTTCTGTGCTACCACCTTCATCTAGCACATGACTTTTCACTATGCTCGAACATTCTCCAGCCATCTTCTGAGCTTCCTCAGAGATTGGTATGTCAGTCACAACCTTGATGTCATTATCATCAGAATCAGAAACTAGGCTTTCAACCACAGCAGAATTATCTTCTGCTACAGACAAATTACGTACACCAGGCAGGCCATCAACAATATTGCCTTGAATCCCTCCAGATGGAACAATTTCTGCTGCATTACAGAAGCCAATTTTGACAATTTCTGCAGTATCATTTGTATGAATATTCTGTTCTGCAGTAGCAGAATGAAAAAAATTTTTACTTGACATGAAACTGTCATCTAAGTTTGTACTTTCTGCATTATCACCACTAAAAACAAAACTTTTACCCACTGCTCTAGTTGAAAAATCACCTACCTCAGAAATATCAGTATCAACACTTTCATTCTGATTTCTGTCTGTTTCCTTGTTCAGTGTTTCATCTTCAGCACTACAACTATTCTCTTCATCTCTATTTATCTGTAAATTTAAGTTCTTGTCACTGTCAGAAGTGTTAAAATTTGTCTTTAGATTGTCTGTATGTTTGCCTACAAAGTCAGAAACAATGTTCAGTCTCCCAGATGGTACACTTGGTCTGTCAATGATAGAGGTAACATCATTTTCTTTAGATAGTTTGAAGTCTTCAGCTCTAATTTCATTTTCACCAGGACCAGTGTCATCAGTAGCAACAGTCATTCCTCCGATGAAGCCACTTACCGAAGCATTCAAATTATTAATCCCATCTGCAAATAAAACATTTTTAGGATTACTGGAGCCTTCTAAAGATTTATCAGCAGCTGCAGCACCTTGTAACTGTTCTTCATTATCTGCCAATGGTTCACAGGAATATTCAGAGCCTTCAACAGGTCCATCAGCAATAAAGGAACCTTCTGACTGTTCAACAGCATCTCTAGAACCTTGTAACATCTCTTTAGCTTGACCATCATTTGCTACAATGGAAGCTGAGATACTATCACCAGTTGTAATATGAAGGCTATCAAATCCATCTTGTTGAGAAGTGTCAATCCATTTTTCTTCATTACAGGATTCCAGTATGTCACAGCTGCTCGAACAGTTAGTAGAAAATCTTTCTATGATGGACATCTCTTGTGAGGTATTACTTAAATGTTCATTAGAATGGACATCAACTTTACTATTCAAAATTTCCCTGGGCATCACATGTACCTCCTGAGAAAAGGTGGAATCGGTCATTTCATACGGCAGTCTAACATGTGCTTCACTTGCTTCTGAAGCTACCTCTTGATTCAGTGGTTTGTGTGATGTTATAGCAGAATTATGATCTGTTTCTAACTTAAGGTGATGATCTGCTTCGCTATCTGTTTTTCTGATGCATGGAATGCCAGGCACATTTCTATTCTCCCCAGCTACAGCTTCAGATTCAGTGGATGACATGACCATGAAATCAGGAAATTCAAGAAACGTGTTCCCAAATTCATCACTCCTGTTCATGAATTCTTCTGCCAGTGGTATGTAATTTGGCCATTTATCAGATTCATTTCTAGGCTTCTTGGCTGTTGCACTTTCTTCAAGTCTTAGCTCTTGTTCACACTCCATTTCCCCTTTCAGTACCTCCTCAGTTTGTCCTGTTCCTGCATTAATCAATGACCCACTCATTTGGCAATCTGGTCTATGATGGCCTACTGGGAAGTTTCTTTCATCTCCACTTTCATCCACCATATTAGCACCAAATTCTCTTCTAACCAATGGTTTAATTTCACTATCTACCGCTGCGCTCTTGATATTTTCTTCTGACAGTAAAGCAACTTGGAGAGCTTGAATATTCTGCAAATCATGAACACTGCTCTCAGTGTCAACAGTAATGGGCTGAAAATCTATGGATTCTGCATTATCCAGGAGATCCAACTGCAAGAGGCTCCCAAGCTGCTCAATAACTTCCTGAGGAAGGTGGGACAAGTTGATTTCAATGTCAGTATCTAACAAGGAACTTGTTTCTTGTACTGGCTCACCAGGGCCCTGATTTTCTACATCCTGACCTCTAATTCTTGACTGAGCCAACCCTCTTAGCTCCCGGGACAACAAAAGTCGATGCTCTTTCATAAGATGACTCATTGCAAATTCAAATTTTCTGGATCTGGGATTATTTATTAAGTCCTTCAAATTATTCTTTCCCATTTTTAAAAATTGCTGGATGATACGCTGCTTCAAATTTTTAAGAGTTTCATTTGGTTCATTCTGGTTGATATGGAAGAGTTTTGCACAAGAGATCTTTTTGTTTGTACCAGCCTTGGTATGGTTAGAATCATCTACTGCATCTGAAATGCCTAGTGATGCTGAACCTGACTGGGCATGTTGATCAGAGTGCGATGCCCGATCTTCACCAACTGCTGGCTGCCCCTGGTAGTCTGTCTCAGAGGTGCATCTGCTTTGCTCATACATGCAGTGAGGCTCAGGTTCAATTGATTTGGAAGAATTTGTCAATCCTGTTTCCTTTTCATGGCTGCTAATCATATTAACCCTGTCCACATTACTCAGCACTTCTGTATTATGCGTACCAAATGTACAAAACACATCTCCTGAACTATGCACATCTATCTCTGCTGTACTTAATAACCCTTCAAATTCATTTGTGGAATTTGTTTCAACTGTATAATATCCTGTTTCATCCATTTCTGATGAAGGACCAGTTCCAGATGTGGTCACCATTCCAATCACTTTTAAATCACTCGGTGTTAATCGTAAGTCTGCATAATCGGACTTCTCCAACCTAACGGGGTTGGCTTTGTTAAGTTCTACCACTTCTTGTTCTTTGTTGGAAAGAAGATTTTCTAGGACCTCGGATTTTTCATTCTGGAATGAAAGCAAACAGCTCTTTATTTTGTCAGTGGTTTGAGCAAGAGTTTTCTTGCGAGCTTCTTCAGAACCCAAGGGTGGGCTTGTAACTAGCCTCTGTAAAGATGAGTGATTTCTTGATGATGAGGAATGTCCTTTTCGCTTTTTGTTTTTTGATACTGATTGTGAATTCTTCACTTTAACAGATGAAGAATGTCCTGCACCTTTGCTGTGCCCCTTACTGGGACTGAATGGGTGTCGTGAACCATGCTTTTTATGGGCAACTTGCTCTCTTCCATATGTGCCACTATATTGATCTGCTGTATTCCAATGAACAGGATTCCACTGCTGTGGAAATGTTAACTGAGGGTAATGGTACTGGTTATAATTCTCATACTTGTTATAGTGACTATTCCAGTAGCCTGCATTCTGGTTACCTCCACCTCCTGGTGCCCCACATTCTCTTCCTCTTCTCCCCCACTTATTGTAGTTGTAGCCACTCATTAGAAATATACTGTTACAACTTCACAGGCCACACATGAAATTTCATAACTTCCAACTTCAAACTCACAAGACTTCAGTTTTTGGATAACATCACTTTCCAGATGCCATATTTACAGTTCACCTAGATAACATACAAGCACATTAATATTAAAGTCAATACATGCAGAAGTACAAAATTATACATACATTATTACACATTGTAGCACCCAAAAGAATCCAAGCTACATATGTAGTAACATTAATATTAATATTCATTTGGCAGAAAATATTATTCCATCACAAAGAAATGTTTGAAGAGAAAACGGAATATCATATATGAGGGATGAATTTATTAGTACAATATACCAGGAGAAGGGCAGTTGGTAGTGTTTAATAAGACACTATATAAAAATATGATATGGTGTACAGTAGCACAAATAATGAGTTAGGGGAACCCTCTATGACACGGGCTGCGTACCTATGGCATGTGGAAAGATTTCCTTGGCACAAAGCATTCACTGTTGTCCCAGTTTTTTTTATTTCTTTTGTCCAAACAGTGTCTCTATATTGTGAAAAATGTGTGTATAAAACACACATATCCCACTGCACAGAGACTGCACATGAATTACAGCTGCTACCAAATAATACTGCGAGTGAAACATTTTTACACAAATTGGAAGCTGTGCAATGTTGACTGGACATTTACCATTGGGGTGCTGACCTGGTGGTGACTGGGTGAATACATAACATTGGACAAAACATTGTACAATCCTTGCAATAAACTGCTGCCCTCAAGTGTCCTAATGAGAACTAGATGAGCATCCCCTTCCCAGTACAATGGCAGTTGCAGTGTTTTGTAACTACCAGTGAATGGTTAGCACTCACACTCTGTTTTTGTTGTTTTGTGAGTGAACAGTAAATACCTTCTGACAAAAACCCAAAGAAGGCAATAACAAATGTCTTCATACAGAAATGAAAATTTCAAAGTAAGTGACAAATACTTACACAGTTATTAATTGAACTACAGCATTTCCTTGAATCTGAGATCCAATTTTTCACACTTTAAAATTCCCTACTTTGAGGTTTGCCTTACACTTGATGGTGTCTAGAATTAATGTCTAAAAGTCAGTAGGAGTCTTAATGAAGACTGTGCTGCATTTGTAGCTTTCCTAGCATCCAAATACAAACCTGACAAATACCTGTCATCCTTGGGGCAGGAGCTAAAGTCACATACATATTTACTTGCTTTCCCTTTTTTTTCAGTGCAGCCTATTATAACTGTAACTGTCACAGTGACACTTCTATTGTTGTTTATAAAGTATTATTAATAAATATTGTCATTCTTAAATTATCTATTTTAAATGAACACATGCTGTTATTCACACAGGCATCCTGCAATGTTGGCACTGAATTTAATCTCTCACTTTTGTGTTCTTCGGCACCAAAACAAAATGAATAAGAGTAAATATAACTATACAATAAAACAAATATGACAAAAATTAATAATTCTTTACAATTTGTACAAACTTGTTACTGTTCAGTTATTACTGTCACAAAGTCGTTAATTTATTCTGAGTCATCCCATTGTGTTACAGTGCACATGTAAGATTTAAAAAAATGTCAGACACAAATCTATTGAACAGCATTTGGAATCATCATCAGGCAATTCATACAAAACATTTAAACCATGTAAGTTTTTCATGTTTTCATTATACTTCAGAAACTTGTGTTTAAATTCTTGTACTTGCAGACAATGGGAGCTTGACTAGCTACACCAAACTTATTCTGAGTCATCCCATTGCAGTACATTGTTTGTGTAAAAATATCTGCTATATAAAAATATAAAGATTCAGACATACAGCACTACAATATTGCCCATCGTTTTGTATGGGTTTGAAATGTGTTTGCTCACAATGAGTGAGGAACATAGGCCGAAAGTGGTTGAGAATAAGGTGCGGAGGAAAGTATTTGGGCCTAAGAGGGATGAAACAATAGGGGAGTCGATGAAACTACATAATGAGGAGCTTAATGATCTGTACTCCTCACCAAATATTATTCAGGTCATCAAATTGAGAAATATAAGATGGGCGGGGTATGTAGCATGTATGGGGGAGAGGGGAGGTGTATACAGGGTTCTGATGGGGAAATCTGAGGGAAAGAGACCACTTGGAAGAATCAGTCATAGATAGGAGGATAATATTACGATGGCACTTCACAAAGTGGGATGGGCAGCATGGACTGGATTGATCAGGCTCATGACAAGGACAGGTGGCAGGCACTTGTAAATGTGGCAATAAACCTTCGGGTTCCATAAAATGCGAGGAATTTCTTGACTAACTGATAACTGGTCTGCTTCTCAAAAAGCACTCTGCTCCATGGAGTAAGCAACTGTGTGTCCTAATGTGACTGGCTGTTTCCTGACCTTTACACCCTTGACTTACTGGAACCTCCCTTCCTACACCCTTTGCTCTAACTCACCCATGGTCTCTCCATTCCAACCCAGACTTCTGAAAGTCCCTTACATTTCTCACATACATCTTTCAGTACAATGGCCTTTCAGTACTACAGACTTACTGACCTTCAAAAAACTGGCTCTTCTACATATGATGGGTATTATTTTCCTCTTCTATTCCTGACTGTACTTTTTCTCACCCTAGTTCTCTTCTCTTCTTCCCAAATTCCTGTTATGGTCTTTTATATTCTGCACACTCTCATCATTTGCTCACCTCATTTCCTAACATTTTCCACCTATGCCCCCATCCCAATGAAAAGTGACATTACTACAACTGGCCTACTACTCCAACTACCTATCCCATTCTTCTCCTGTACAATACATATTTTCTGCACACCCCACTCTTCTCTGACTCCTGAAGAAAGTGGGAACAATTTCCTTTGTAAGGTTGATACCTGTATACCATTCAACCAAATGTCATGCTCTAGACCGAAATGTTCATTGTCATGGTTGGATGCCTTTGTGGATGAACAAAGTACAGTGAAATCTGCCTAAACCGGATCCCCTATATACCGGAAACCTGGACAAACGGAAAATAAATTTCGGAACGGAGTTATTTCCTATGTAAAATAATACTTTAAACAGGAAAACTACCTAACGCAGAAACGGAATAATTTTTGGGAACCGTTTGCGTAAATAACCTAAGACGGATTATTTTATGTGTAATACACATAGCAGGCATTAATTTTGAGCGCCACTGCACTTGCACCAAAGTTCTAGGAACCAGTAACTCTAATCTTACTTCAAGGACGCAGCAGGTACGCTACATGGGGCAACATCTGTAAGTGAAAGCAATGTACCATTACTTCTTCCAACCCTCCTCTTGTCACGGTAGGGTAAAAGTGTTTGGTACTGTATAGGGTATTCATTCTCAGTTTCGTTCTGACAAGTGATTAAGTACGAGTGGAAGAAAACTGTGAACTTGTGTGATTTTTAAATTTACTTTTTACTGTATTTGTGTGCGTAATTCAGTAACAATGACTT
>Ga0123355_10005943_pt1 | contig 17987 bp, 18 predicted proteins | sample TergutEmb28metaG_3_FD_89872 | JGI IMG/M metagenome (GOLD analysis project Ga0123355, IMG submission 89872) | Embiratermes neotenicus P1 segment gut microbial communities from Petit-Saut dam, French Guiana - Emb289 P1 | ecosystem: Host-associated > Arthropoda: Insects > Digestive system > Gut ... | reverse complement strand
GGCAGAGAATTTAAACCTGAAGACGTTTGCTATGAACATATGGAAGAAGAGGAAGAGGCTCGTATCGTTTGGGTGTTTCCGACAGCGGGAGCGAGATACCATGAAGAGTGGTGCGGGTACATCAACGTTGCGGCCAGGCAGGGCATTTTAGGTCCGGATATCATCAGAAACTTTAATCCATGCACACTTTGTCGAGCAAGTGAGTTGCCTCACGGAAGCGTCATTTATTATTTTACGGGCAGTGGCGCGGTTTTCCACAGAGGGTCATGCTTTATCGTGGATAGATATGTCATATCGATGGATGAGAGAGATGCTTTGAGAAAAGGATATACGCCATGCAGCAGGTGCATATGATGACGGTTATTGCCCGGCATCTTGGAACCACAAAGGGGGGAGTATATGGAACAAGGGAAAAATATTTTTACAGTTGAATATGAATGTGGGAGGATAAAAGAGTTTGAGAAAAAAATTTTGGCAAAGGGCGTATGCAAAGCATTTTTACCGATGAGCTTTGTTTATTTCGGCGATACGGAGCGGGCAAATTACGATTGCAGCGGATATCAGCCGCTTGCGAATTGTGAATTTAGAAATAGCAAAGAAATGGTCGATTTACTTGAAAAATGTGTTTTTGCTTTGATCGATTCGTGTGGGCATTTGATCAATCCCAAAAAAATTGAATTAAACGCAGGAACTGTTTTTTACTCGGGCAGTAGAAAAGAAGTCAGGTTTGCTTATGTTCCGAAAGCGATTCCGGCAGAAAAAACATCCAATGTTTTTGCAGAACTTCTGAAGCATATTGAGAAGAGCGCGAGAAGCAAAGAAATGCAAGATTACGCAAAGGTGATCGCATCCTATATTGAATACAGCAACGGAAGCTTTTTTGATGTCATTCACTATTTGGGAGAATTGAAGCAGGAAATTCACGCCTGCGGATAAAGACAATGACAGCTGAAATTTGAAAAACAACAGGAAACAAGCCGGGTGCATGACCCGGCTTGTAAATTTGTTTGGTAGTAGATTGCTTATCTAGGGCCTCTTCTTGACATCTTTTTTTTGTCGCGGCACTCTTTGCATCTTTTTGGTTCGTTATCGAAACCTTTTTCTTTATAAAATTCCTGTTCACCTGCGGTAAATACGAATTCTTCGTTACAATCCTGACACACCAATACTCTGTCTTCCATCTTTTTCCTCCATTTAGAAAATGTTAAATAAATACAAATATTTAAAACCGTTTCTGGGCGATTCTCTAAATAGAGATTTCAGATAGAAGATTTCCATATAGGGGCATCGAACCATTTTCGCTTTTTTTAAATATTTGTCTATCATTATACAAGGTATGTTATGGAATGTCTACATGTTTTTAAAAATAATGGGTATTAAGTTTGTTTTTACTTACTTTGCATAATATGGTTGCCTGGCTAATATAAATAGACAAGTACGATAACAAAGAAAAGAGGGGGATAAGATGAGCGTTTCGGGCAGAAATTCCAAAAGAAACATGCGGCCAAAAACGAGGGTGAATTTTTCAGCGATATTTGTTATAATCATAATATCCATATTGGCAGGATACCTTACGACGACATTGATCGTATATCCTTTGATTGGAGAGCGGGATGCACCCATGCGAACCCGATTCTATGAATTCATCAACAGAAGTGATGGACAAACAGAAGATGGCGAGTTTTCCGAGCCTGCTGAACCTCAAGGTTCCCAAGGTGGTATACAAATCGTAGAGGACGGCTTGCATATACAAAGTGATGATGAAACAGAAGATGCGGGTGATACACAAACGACGGACACAGAAGTTTCTGACGTTGTTGCTGAGGTTTCAGAGCCTGCTTTGGAAAGTGGATACAGCATTCAGTTCGGAAGTTTCTCAACGAGGGCAGCAGCCGAAAGTCTCGTTGCAGATTTAAATGTAAACGGTATTGAAGCGGAAATCGTAGAAAGAGATCATCGATACAAAGTAATCGGCACATTGTTTTCAACAAGGGAAGAAGCAGTTTCGGCCATGGGGCTGATCAATAGGGAAATGTACAGTGATGTATTTATTACAGAAAGATAGAGGAAACGATGATACCATTATCGACGAAAATGCGGCCGGACATATTGGATGATTTTGTAGGACAAGAACATTTTATGTATCAAGGTTCTTTGCTGTATAACGCGATAAAAAACAAGACGTTTGATTCGGCGATTTTCTTTGGGCCGTCAGGCACGGGCAAAACGACGCTTGCGCGGATCATCGCGCGTGAAATGGATGCGGGCTTTTATGAATTAAATGCTTCGGTTTCAGGGATCAAAGAACTCAAAGACATCATAGACAATGCAAAAACTACATTTTTCGGACTTCAAAAACAGACAAGTTATGTGTATGTCGATGAGTTTCACAGATGGAATAAGCTTCAGCAAGACTCGCTTCTGAAAGCCTTGGAAGAGGGCGCGATCAAGTTCATCGGAAGTACGACTGAAAACCCGTATTTTGCAGTAAACAATGCTGTTTTGAGCAGGGTTAGAAGCATATACGAATTCAAACGGCTCAACAAGGATGAAATCCTAAAAGTGATCATGAACGCACTAAACGATACGGAGAGAGGTTTTGGCGGACTTAAGCTTTCATATGAAGACAGGGCGCTTGAAATCCTTGCGGATATGAGCGGCGGAGACGCGAGGATCGCGCTTGACACGTTGGGGTTTATCATCGATAATTTGGATGAAAGCAAAAAGATCGATAACCAAATCATTGCGGAAGCAATGCAGAGACAGACGACGTTTTACGATCGAAGCGAGGATAAATACAATCTTCTTTCGGCGCTTCAAAAATCGATCAGAGGCAGTGATCCTGACGCAGCGCATCATTACCTTGCAAGGCTCATCGATGGCGGAGCAGATATCTTGATGATTGGGAGACGGCTTATGGTTACGGCCAGCGAAGACATCGGAATGGCGTATCCAAGCGCGATCAGCATCGTGACATCCTGTGTACAGGCGGCACAGATGATCGGGTTTCCTGAAGCAAGGATACCGCTTGCTCAGGCTGTGACCTTGCTTGCGTCTTGCCCCAAATCAAATGCTGCGATGTTGGCGTTGGAGCATGCGTTATCCGATTTAAGGAGCAAGAATATCGATGATGTTCCGGATCATTTGAAAGATTCCAGTTATCATGCGGCAAAAGACAGGGGACATGGCATTGGATACAAATTTCCGCATGCGTACGGAGGATATGTAAAACAACAATATTTGCCGAATAACTTACACAAACAAGGTGTAAAGTATTATAAACCGACTGATAACGGAAGCGAGACTTCCTTTAAAAAATATCTTGAAAGCTTAGAGCAGAAACAATGAAAGAAATCATAATCGCTGAACATTCCGGTTTTTGTTTTGGCGTAAAACAAGCGATTGAAAAAGCGGAAAAAGCAATAGACGAGCATGACGATATCTATTCGTGCGGGCCGCTGATCCATAATCAGTATGTGACGGACGAATTGGTGGAAAAAGGCCTTAAAATGGTTCATTCCATAGACGAATTGCCGGACGAGGTCTGTTTGGTTGTGAGATCTCATGGAGAATCAAAAGATTTTTTCGACGCGGTAAAGAAAAAAAACATTAAAATCATAAACGCGACTTGCCCATACGTAACGAAAATACATAGGATTGTAAGGAGCGCTGTGCAGGACGGATATGACATTGTCGTGATTGGAGACAAAACCCATCCGGAGGTTCAGGGTATAAATGGATGGTGCGACAATTCGGCAATCATCATCAACTCCGAAGAAGAGGCAAGAAAGATAGCAGGAAAAAATATTTTAGCAGTTGCCCAAACGACGATCATCGAAAGTTTTTTTATCGATATCATTGATATTTTAAAAGAAAAAAATGAAGTAAAAATTGAGAATACAATTTGCAGCGCCACAAAGAAGCGACAAGATAGTTGCAAAATGACAGCAAAAAAGTGCGATATCATGTTGATCATAGGCAGTGCAAAAAGCTCAAATTCAATTAAGTTGTACAATATTTCGAAAAAATATTGTGAAAATACCTACTTTATAGAGAATGTGAAAAATTTACCATTGAAAAAGGTTGAAAAATGTAATAAAATAGGGCTTGCGGCAGGTGCATCGACACCTGAACGTGTAATTAAGGAGGTTATTGCCGGCATGAGTGAATTTATCACTAACGAAAATCATGAAACAAATTCAATGCAAGACTTAATGGATGAGATTGAAAAATCATTAAGATTGCCTCGCGGAGGGGAAATCGTCACAGGGACGGTCCTCCAGGTGACAGACAGGGAAGTCGTAGTGAACCTTGGCTGTAAAAAAGATGGGATCATTCCACGGGATGAAGTAATTGTGGAAGGAGAACAGGGCCTTAATGATTTATTTAAAGAAGGCGACGAAGTTAGAGCCAAAGTCTTAAAGACTGATGACGGTGATGGAAACATTCTGCTTTCAAAGAAAAAGTTGGAAGTTAACGGGCATTGGGAAGAAATCAATGCTGCTTACGAAAATAAATCAATCATCGAAGTAAAAGTGACGAAACTGGTCAAAGGCGGAGTAATCGCTTCTTATAAAGAAGTTTCCGGATATATCCCGCTTTCTCAGTTGTCTGACAGATTCGTTGAAAATGCTGAGGCAGCAGAATATATAGGCAAAGTATTGCCTGTAAGGGTTACAAGGATTGACCAAAGAAAAGGCAAAGTCGTATTCTCCCACAGAAATTATCTGATGGAAGAAAGACAAAAGAAAATTGAAGACGTTTGGAATTCATTAAATGTTGATGATATCGTCGAAGGAACGGTGATGCGTTTTACGGATTACGGCGCTTTTGTTGATGTCGGAGGATTGGACGGGCTTCTTCATATTTCAGAGATTTCATGGGGTAAATTGAAACATCCTAAGGAAGTTCTTGAAATCGGCCAAAAAATAAAAGTGAAAGTATTGTCGATGAATTCGGAAAAAGGCAAGATTTCATTGGGATTGAAACAGACAAGCCCGGAACCGTGGATGATCATAGACGAAAAATTCCAGGTGGGGCAAGTCGTAAAAGGCAAAGTCGTACAGATCAAAGAATACGGAGCGTTTGTTGAATTAGAGCCGGGTCTTGATGGCTTGGTGCATATTTCAGAAGTTGCGCACAGCAGAGTTTCTAATCTTGCGAACGAGCTTAGCATAGGGCAGGAAGTTTTCGCGAAAATACTTGAAATCAATAAAGAAAAGAAAAGAATCAGCCTGAGCATAAAAGAAACATTAGAACCGCCGGTTTTCACGGATTCGGAAGAAGAGGAAGCTGTCTTTGAAGAAGTTTTGGTAGAGGAAGTCGAAGCGATGCCGGAAGATGTCGTGGTAGAGGAAACCGAGGTTGTCTTTGAAGATGCTGCAGCAGAAGAAGTCGAAGCTGCGGAAGCGGAAGAAGAAGAATAAAAATTTGAACGATTTTCATCAATAATCGTTATTGAAAGGCAGGGTAATACCCTGCCTTTTCTTGAAATGATTTGATTCTAACCTGCGGGCATGCTAAAATGGTTATATACACAATTTTTCCATGACAAAAAGGAGCGTGTTTTGTTTTGTTATATAGTATCGTGATTCTAATCGTATTAATCTTGGTCGGTGGTATTTTTGCGTCTGCGGAAATCGCCCTTAGTTCATCCAACCGAAACAGAGTTAAAATGCGGGAGGAAAAAGGAGAAAAGGGCGCGGCGCGGCTTTTGGCCACCATCGATGAGCCCAATACTTTCTTTGCAACAACGCAACTCTATTACACGTTTATCAGCTTTTTTATGGGCGCTTTCGCGGCCAGTTCTTTTACGGCTCCTCTTGCAGCGTGGGTGTTGCGGATGGGGTTGCCTCTTTCGGAAAACGCGGTGGAACCTGTGATCTTTGTATTGATTACCGCCGTCTTAACGTACGTAGCGCTTGTTTTTGGCGAGCTGGTGCCTAAGCGCCTTGCCATGCAATATGCCATTCCATATGCCATGAAGATTCTTCCGGTTTTAAATGTGCTTACGATTTTAGCGTTGCCATTTGTAAAACTGCTGTCCGTTTCCGCCAAGTTGATTTTAAAATTGATGGGCATCAAGGATGGCAACCCCGGAGACGACATTACAAAAGACGAACTTCGTATGATCGTCGAATCCGGCGGCGAGCAAGGTCTCATCGCCGAAAGCGGACAGGACATGATCGGAAACATTTTCGAATTTGACAAATTAACGGCCGGGGACATTTGCATACATCGCCTGGATGTGGTCGCTGTACCCATCGATGCGGATTTTCAAGCCGTGATGGACGTATTGTCGAGAGAAAACTATTCAAGGGTTCCGGTCTATGAGCAGAGTCTGGACAACATTCGTGGCGTTCTCCATGTCAAAGACATGTTGCATTACATGTTGGCCAGCCAGGACTTCTCCGAATTTGATATTAAAACGCTGCTGCGAGAAGCCTATTTTGTTCCGAACTCCAAAAAAACAGACGAACTGTTTCAGGAAATGCGAGCAAATCATGCCTATATGGCCGTCGTCATCGATGAATATGGCGGAACAATGGGTATTATCACAATGCAAGATCTTGTCGAGACCATTGTGGGGCATATCAAAGATGAGTATGACGTGGACGAGCCACAAGACATCGTGTCCATCAACGCACGTGAGTTTCGGGTACAAGGCATGACGGATTTGGAAACGGTTCAAGATTACTTTGACGTAGAACTTCCGATTGAAGAATACGATACATTGAGTGGTTTTTTGGTTGGACAGTTGGGTTATATCCCGTCAGAAGATGAAAAGCCGGAAGTGGTGTTTAACGACTTGACATTCAAAGTTGACAGCATCAAGAACAACCGCATCGTCACGGTCACAGTGAAGAAAAACGAACCATCGTCTATTCCTGTGACATAACAATAAGCAATTTACCTTTTTTTACTTCTATGATCGCTTCATTCTCGGTAAATTGATTGCTAAGTCCAAGCGGATACGTATTTTGTAGTTCTGCGTCCACAAGAGGGTAATATAGCCCTGCTGTACGAATACCGCTGCATGTATCCGAAAGAGAAAACAGCGAGACTGTAAAACCGTCTTTCTTTGGTAGCGTGATTATTGAATTTTCGATGACTGTGATGAGGTTTTTTTCATCAACCATCGTAATTCGTTTCGCGGCATTTGAAAAATGGGCCAACGTCTGGATATTTGATATCGTATGATCAAGTCTTCCGCCTATCCCGCCTGCAATTATGATTTCTTCAAACCCCAAGCTTATTGCGTGCTGCACGCATAAAAATGTATCGGATACATCTTTTTCTTTTGGGAAACAGATAAAATCCGTATCGTTCGAATTGTTTTTCGGGTCAATTGTTGTGGAAACTTGCATGCCGCCTGAGTCGGAGTCACCGATCACAAGGTCAGGTACGATGTTGAATGAGACAGCAATTTCATATCCGCCGTCGGCACATATCATAAAGTCTGACTTTTGAGGTGAAATGATTTCGGGAAGAACGCCCTCGATGTAGGCTGTTATGATGTAGCATTTTTTCATTTTTGTCTCCTAAAACACTTGAAATCTTAAAATTTCACGGATATACTATATGAGCGGCACAATGGGTTGCCGTAGGATGAATGATTAAATGGAGTACGAACAATGACAAAAGAAAAAATTCAAGAAATTCTTGAAACAAAAGTCAATCCGATTTTATCGCAGCACTTTGGCGGAGCTCAACTGGTCAGCTTTGAGAATAGTATCGCAAGAGTAAGAATGACAGGAGCCTGCGCCTCATGTCCATCGGCGCAAATGACAATACAAAATATCGTAAAAGAGATCATTATGGACAATTGTGAAGGTGTCAGCGATGTTGTTTTAGACTCATCTGTAGGAAACTGTGATGAGATCAAAAGCGGAGGTTGATGGCGATGCCGTCGACCTCCGTCTCTTATACTTCGTATATAAAGTTATCGATTAGGCGTACTTTGCCGATGAAGATGGCGGCTTGCCCTAAGACGGAACCTTGCAGGGTTTCAATTTTTTGGACTGTGTTCCCGTCGACGATTTCCACGTAGTCTATCTTTGCCAAAGGTTCGGTCTGGAGTATTGATTTCATCGCAGCAACCACTTTTTCGATATTTCGTTCGCCTGACTCAATTAAGTTTTTGCCCTCGAAGATGGCTTTGCTTAAAATGGTTGCAGCTTTTCTTTCTTCCGGGTTCAAATGCGTGTTTCTGGAGCTTTTTGCAAGCCCGTCCGATTCGCGCACAGTAGGGCATCCCACGATTTCCAAATCCATATTCAAATCTTTGACCATTTTTTTGATGACGAGAAGTTGTTGTGCATCCTTTTGGCCGAAATATGCAAAATCCGGCGCTACGATATTGAACAGCTTATTCACCACGGTGCAAACACCACGAAAATGGTTGTGCCGGCTTTTTCCGCACAATTCTTCTGTAAGTACGCTCATATCGACAAATGTACAAAACCCTTTTTCATACACTTCATCCACGCCCGGGCTAAAAATCAAGTCGACACCTGCTTTGTCACAGAGTTCCATATCTGCAAGCGGATTGATCGGATAATTTTTGAGATCATCCGGATTATCAAATTGCATTGGGTTTACAAAAATACTGACGACCGTTTTATCGTTTTCCTGTATTGATTTTTCCATCAGGCTTTGGTGGCCCTCATGCAGATACCCCATCGTCGGAACAAAACCGATGCTGTACCCGTCTTTCTTCCATGATTTGATCTGTTCTCTTGTGTGTTGTATCGTTCGTGTCATTTTCATCTTACCACCATCATTTCTTAAATCTCAGTATTCTTTATTTGCCAATTGCATGTTTAATTGCAGCAATGATCGATTCGACGTCGGCCAGTGCGCCTTTGCCTAAATCACCACATGCAAGCAGGGATTCTTTTGGTTCTACAAATTGATAGCCGTAACGCTTCAGTTTCGTTATGTTATCCTGCGTGATTGGGTTTTCATACATTGCGGTATTCATCGCCGGACAAATGATCATCGGTTTATTTTTGACTGCCATCATCACGGTTGAAAGCATATCGTCAGCAATTCCTGAAGCGATCTTGCCAATGATGTTCGCAGTAGCAGGGGCAATGACACAACAGTCGGCTTTCTGCGCAAGAGAAATATGCCGGATGTCATGATATGCGACTTCCTCAAATAGATCGGTATAGACGTTGTTTTTTGTCAGAGACTGAAAGGTGAGGGGCGTGATAAACCTCGTTGCCGCATCCGTCATGATGACATGGACGTTTATGTCGCTTTTGACGAGAATGTTTGCGATTTCAGCGGCCTTATAGGCGGCGATGCTGCCGGTGACACCTAACACGACTTCTTTAACCAGTTTGCTCATGTACAATACCTCATAAAATGTTGCTTTGCGAACATTTTAGCACAACAATGCCCAATGTTCAATTGCCAATTTTCATCGTGAACGTTCGCTGATCGTCGCCGATACGATCGCTGCGGCGATATCGGACTTGCTCATGTATTGAGTGATGTTTTTATCTTTGTCGATGAGATATCCGATATGGTTTTCACTTGTAATCTCTTTTAAATCGTTTGCGAGTACGAAACTGCATTCATTTTTGGTCAAAACGTCAAAGCCTCTGTCAATAAGTGTTTCAAGTTCCACATTGTCCAGAAGCTTAAAACCGACGAGCGTTGAACCCGGAGATAATTCTTTGAAAAGAGAAATAACCTTAGGTGTGCGCTCCATCAGTAGTACCATATCGTCTACATTGGAACTGATTTTGCCCTCCTTGCTGATGGTGGATTCGGATTTTCCGGTCAGCGCCGAAACGGTCGTAACCGACTTGACTCGATAGTCACTGACCGCCATGCTGTGGATGATGATATCGATGCTCGCGCGGGCAAGCACGTCTTTGACAGCGTTCTCCAAATCCGAAACACTGTTCGCATAGATCACTTCGCATTGATCGGATTCAGGCGTGACGGAGTTTTTTGCGCAAATGTAATAAATCTTTTCAATCGTGGAATCCGCCGAAAAAGCGTTTGCGATCACACTTCCGAGCCTGCCGGTGGACATATTCGATATGCTTCTGACATTGTCTATCCGTTCGGTTGTTCCGCCGGATGTAATCAGTACGTTCATAACAATGGTTATCCTTTTTTTACAATGATTATACTTCAAAACTGTACAAGTGGCAAGAACCGAACTCATCCAACTTGCTTTTCAAACTCGTCAACAAGACTTTTAAATGTTTTCATCGCAAGCTCGACAGGCTCAGGTGTACTCATGTCAACGCCCGCGATTTTCAACAGTTCGATCGGGTGATTTGATTCGCCCGATTTGAGGAACTCGATATAAGCGGCTTGCGCTTTTTCGCCCTCCGAAAGAATCTTGTTTGAAATGGCCGCAGCGGCTGAAAATCCGGTCGCGTATTTATAGACATAAAACGCGTTATAAAAATGGGGGATACGCGCCCATTCATATCGTATATCATCGCAGGTAACGACACTTTCACCGAAATACTTTTGATTCAGTTTGCCGTATTCATCGCATAGCCACTCGGCTGTCAGCGCTTCACCGTCTTGCGAGGCCTGGTGTGTGATCTTTTCAAACTCGGCAAACATGGTTTGACGGAAAAGGGTGCTGCGAAACTCTTCAATATGCATATTGAGCAGATATTTTTTCATCGTGGCATCCGTTTCATTGTCCGACAGATGTTTGACCAAAAGCAGCTCGTTTACAGTAGACGCGACTTCCGCCGTAAAGATAGAATGACCACCGTAAATGTAAGGTTGGGTTTCACGAGAGTATTTCGAATGCATAGAATGGCCCACTTCATGCGCAAGGGTAAACACGTCTTTGAGTTTGGACGTGTAGTTCATAAGGATATACGGCATGCTGTTGTAGGCGCCGAAACTGTAAGCGCCGCTTGTTTTTCCCTCGTTTTCGTAAACGTCGACCCAACCCTCCGAAAGGCCTGCTTTCATTTTGGATATATATTCGCTTCCGAGCGGTTTCAGTCCTGCTTCCATCATCTCGATCGCAGTTTCATAGGCGATGTTTGTTTTGGGAAGCTCTATGAGCGGAACATAGACGTCATACATCTGAAGTTCGTCTAATTTCAACACTTTTTTCCTGAGATCCATATACTTGTGAAGCGTGTTAAGATTTTCATTAACGATATTGATCAGATTATCATAAACTGAAATCGGAACATTGTCGCCTGCGAGGGCGGCGTGCAGGAATGAATCGTACTTTCTGATTCGGCTTGTGACGATATCCGTTTTTGTATTGTAGTTATACGTGGTTGCAATCGTATTGATTTGCTTTTTATAGGCAGCATACATATGCTCGAACGCATCTTTTCTTACGGTGCGGTTGCGGCTTTCCATCAACCCGATGTATTTGCCGTGCGTGAGCTCAACTTCATCACCATCTTCATCGACGATCGTTCCGAATTTCATATCGGCATTGTTGAGCATCTTGAATATATCGTTCGTTGCCCCTGTGATTTCGCTGAATTGCGCCATGATGTTTTCTTCCGCCTTTGTAAGCACATGGGCTTTTAGCCTCACTGTGTTCAGAATGGCAAACTCATATTGTTTCAACCCTGCTTCTTGAGAAATAAAAGTCTTTAACGTCTCTTCGGGTATTTCAAGGAGTTCAGGTGTGAAGAATGACATCGCAGCCGATGCCTTTGCGATCAAAGAATAGCATTTATCCGTCATCGCTTGGTATTTTGTTACCCGATTGTCTTCATCGAGCTTCATCCTTGCGTAGACGTAAGCCTTTTCCGCGACGAGCCATAATGCGTCCCGCTCACGAAATGCTGAAAGCAGTGAGTCAGAGCCTTTGGCCAGATTGCCTGAAAAGCGCACAAAGTCTTCGGCCATACGGGATACTTTTTCATAATCCTGATCCCATACGCTTTCGTCAGGGTACATTGCCTCTATATTCCATTTGTATTTCGCATCGACTTGACTTCTTGGTTTTGATTTCTTATCACTCATGATTGCCTCCCGATTTTTGTATTGTTGTTTTAGTATTTGCATAAAGCGTAAACATATTATATCATAATATCATAGAAAAATAACGATTCAAATGGCAGCGAAAACGATCTGCCGTAAAACGAGAGGAAAATAAGCAGTATGGACAACAGGCCGATCGGTTTTTTTGATTCCGGTCTCGGAGGGCTCACATGTATGCCGTATTTAATGCGAGAACTGCCGGAAGAGAAGATCATTTATTTCGGAGATACCGCGCGCACACCGTATGGGTCAAAAGCGACAGATACGATTCGGAAGTTCTCAATACAAATCGCGGACTTTCTGGTCGAAAACGACGTGAAAATGATTGTCATCGCATGCAATACGGTCAGCGCAGTAGCCCTTTTTGATATAAGGGAAAGATTTCCGAACATTCCTGTCATCGGTATCATAAAACCGGCCGCTGAAAAGGTCATACAGGCATGTTCCGCAGAGAACAGGATCGGCATAATCGGTACGAAAGCTACCATTTTAAGCGGTGTATACGACCAATTGATCAAGGGCCAAAACAGCGAATTGAACGTGTTTTCCATGGCTTGCCCTGCGTTTGTTCCATTGATCGAAGAGGGTATCTTAAACAATGAGATTATGGATCTGACCATAAAACATTACTTGAACGATTTTCTGTTGGAAAACCGGATCGATACGGTGGTTTTGGGATGTACACATTATCCGCTGATACGCGAGAACATTGAAAGGCTTTATCCCGGCATTAAGATCATCGACCCGTCGCAGGAGATCATTTCAACAATTAAGGACGTGCTGGCGGAGAGGGATCTGGGTGCAAAAGATTCGACGTTTGGAAGCACTTTTTACGCGAGTGACCTTTCAGAAAACTTTACGAATATGATCGATCGTATTTTTGAAAATACGGAAGTCAGCATTCAATTTAAAAATTTAGAATTTTAGGAGAAAATAATGGATTTAAAAACATTATTAGAAGTGTTGGATATTGAACGCCCGGAGCAATTTGTGTATTTTGACAACTTTGCGGACATGATCGAGATGGATATGGACATACCGGTTGAGACTTTGTACGCACTCGTTTCAAGAGTGCCGGAAAACATAATGGGGGAACTGATCACGGAATATTTTGATGATATGCTTGAGCATATGCAAGAAGATGAAACGGAACTGTATACGTTGCTTGAGACGATCAAAATGGCGCTGTTAGGCCTTGCATCGAATGCAAAAGGGGAGAGAGCGGCAGGGCAGCTTGCGGATGAAATACACCGTTTTCGAGATTGGTTCAAGTTTGAAAAAAACGTTTCTTGCCAAGATGTTTCCGGAAAAAAACGTGAAGATTTATCGATCTTTGAAGCAATCACACTTCATCGCGGCGACAAACTGGACAAGCCCGGTGGCAGTGGGTATACATTTGACTTTGAGAAGTGTCTCGATTATGAACTGGAAGAGTATGCATTATCGTTTTCGGAGGAATAGTCACCATTTTAACCGGCCTGCATAATATGGGATAGCAAATTTTATTATGGAGGTTTTTATGGGAGACGGATGCGTAAGAGATACCAGATGCTGTGATAGTTGTTGTGAATGCCGTGATGACGGATGCGGGACCGGGTCAGGAAATTTTATTTGGATACTTGTTATCGGATACTTATTGCTCTGCAATACGAATGGCAGAGGCGGAGGCGGACTTTTCGGAGGATTGTTCTAAGGGGGAGACCAGAGGGTTCTCCCTCTGTCTTTTGAACCTTGTTTTTTCATAGTGTAAGTGGTATGATACTCTCAAACGACAGAAGGAGAGATCACCGCTTTGATGAACGAAACAACAGACGAAAGAAAAGCGCAAAGAATCGGCATGATCTGTGCCGTAAGCAGCATGTTCGTATGGGGCGTTATGCCAATTTACTGGCGGGCATTGATACCGATCGATCCATTCATCATTATTTTATACAGAATCGTGCTTACGGCCGTAACATGTGGCGTGGCTGTCTTAAAAGTGTACGGGATCGCAGGAATCAAAGCGCCTTTGAAAAACAAGAAAACGATCGCCATGCTTTTTGCAGCCGGTTGTTTGATTGTAATCAGTTGGAGCGTATATGTTGCTGCCGTACACGCAGGACAGACGATTCAAACCAGCATCGGATATTATATGAACCCGCTTGCTGTCTGCATGCTTGGGATGATCTTTTTTAAAGAACGTTTGACAAAATATAAATTGATTGCGATTGTTTTTGCGTGCATGGGCGTACTGGTTCTGTTGGTGCACTTCATGAGGCTTCCGACAATCGCCCTTACACTTGCAATCGTTTTTGCCATCTATGCGGCAATCAAAAAACATTTGAAAATACAAGCGATCGTTTCGCTCTTCTATGAAACGGCCTTTCTTGCAATGATTACTTTTCCGGTAATCGTGTATTTTGAGGCAACCGGACGGGGTGCGATTCATGCAGGTGAGCCACATCAATTCATAATGCTGCTTTTTTCGGGAATCGCTACGGCTACGCCGCTTATACTATTTGCGATAGCCGCGAATCGTATCAGCATGGTTTCACTTGGGATGATTGTATATATATCGCCCTCCATCAAGCTTCTCATAAGCATTTTTCTTTTTAGAGAACCTTTTGACTTTGGACAATTGGTTGCGATCATGATCATTTGGATCGGGCTGGCCTTTTTCACATACGGTGAGATCAGAGGCACTTCGACGAAAATAGAATCATAATAATAAAAAAGTGGCTAAGCCACTTTTTTATTATATAAAGATAAGTATGTTAGTCTTGTTTAAGTCCCATCAATTCAGTGCGGAATAATTTCGCATCCATGATCTTAGGCTCGCCGTCCATCTTGGGGGTGAAATCCATAAGGTCAAGAATCTGCGTTTGAACATCGATGCCAGGAGCTACCTCCATCAGGTAGACACCGTCTTTTCTCAATTCGAAGACAGCTCTTTCGGTAATATACTTGACATTTTTGCCTTTTTCCGCGTTGTATTTGCCGTTAAATGTGATTTGCTCAACGGTATCAACAAATTTTTTCTCGCGGCCTTCGACATCGATTATAAGCTTGCCGTCTTTAACGCTTGTTTTTAGTCCGCCTGCAGTAAAGGTGCCTAGGAAAAATACTTTCTTTGCGCTCTGGGCAATATGCATGAAACCGCCACAACCTGCAAGTTTAGGTCCGAACCTGCTGACATTGATGCTTCCGTTCTTGTCTGACTCGGCAAGTCCTAAGAAAGCAAGATCAAGTCCGCCGCCGTCATAAAAGTCAAATTGCTCGTGATGACAAAGGATGGCTTCCGCGTTTCTGGTTGACCCGAAACGTTTGCCGCCCTGTGGGACGCCGCCGATCGGGCCTGCTTCTACGGTAAGCGTCATAAAGTCGCTGATGCCCTCTTCATTTGCAACCGCTGAAACATACTCAGGCGCTCCGATTCCGAGGTTTACGACTACGCCTTCTGAAAGCTCCATTGCGCCTCTGCGGCCGATGATTTTTTTAGCATCCAAAGGCAGCGGCTCTAAGGAGTCGACAGGAATCCTGACTTCTCCAGTCAGAGACGGATCGAAGTCACATCCAATGGACTGCTCATGCTCGTGAGGCTCTGCAACGACGAGCGCATCTACGTAGATGCCCGGAATTTTGACCATCTTGGCATCTAAAGTGCCGGCTTTTACGATTTTTTCGACTTGTACGTAGACTTTTCCGCCGCTGTTTTTCGCAGCCTGCGCAATGGCAGTCACTTCACCGGGTATGACTTCGCGGTGTACAGTTACATTGCCGTTTTCGTCTGCGTAAGAACCGCGGATCAAAGCGACGTCAACCGGGAATGCTTTAAACCAAAGCATTTCTCTTCCGCCGATATTGATAACCTCAACAAGGTCTTCCTTGGTGATCGAATTGATTTTTCCACCTTCGATCCTTGGGTCAACGAACGTGTGAAGTCCAACGTGCGTGATCGTGCCTACCTTGTTGGCAGCAATTTCTCTAAAGAGGTTTGTGATCGCTCCTTGAGGAAAGTTGTATCCCTCAAGTTCGTTGTTCAGCAAAGCTTTTCCCATTGCGGGCGCGGTCGCGTAGTGGGCGCCGATGACGCGTTTGGTCATGCCTTTGTGAGCAAAACGGTCACCACCGGTGCCGCCCCAGCTGCCTTGTGAACTTGCGTAACAAAAGGTAAGGTTTTTTGGTGATCCGGTTTCAAGAAAACGCTTTTCAAGAGCGATATAAAGGGCTTCCGGAAGAGCGCTGGCTACAAAACCGCTTCCTGCGATTGTTTGGCCGTCTTGGATAGAAGCAGCCACTTCAGCGGCTGTCATAACTTTTTTCGGTTTTCTCATAAATGAATGCCTCCATTGCTGCTTACGCAGCTATAAATCGTGAATGAATAATTTTTATATACGTATAATTCATTATTTGTTCTTGAACTGTGATGGTCTCTTCTCCAAGAATGCCGTCATGCCTTCAACCCTGTCTTCCGTGGAAAGCGTGCTTACATAGGCTTCAACTTCAAACTGGTTTGCAGACCTAAGATCAAGATTGACGCCGTTGTTGATTGACGCTTTGGCCATTTTGACTGCGATAGGCGCTTTAGAGATGATCGTTTTTGCAAGAGCTTCAACGGTTGGCATCAGTTCTTCGTGCGCAACAACTCGATCGGCAAGTCCGATTCGGAATGCTTCTTGAGCATCGATCATTTCCGTGCTGAAAATCAGGTATTTTGCCATGCCTTTGCCGACAAGCCTGGAAAGCCTTTGCGTTCCGCCGAAACAAGGGATGATACCGAGGTTTACTTCAGGTTGGCCAAACTTTGCTTTGTCGGATGCAATTCTCATATCGCACGCCATAGCAAGCTCGCAGCCTCCGCCGAGGGCAAAACCGTTTACTGCAGCAATGACAGGTTTTTCGATGTTTTCAATCAAGTCCATCATCGCTTGGGCTTTCATTGCGCCGGCTCTACCGCTGATTGCGTCCTGCTTGAGGAGGTTGCCGATATCCGCTCCCGCGACGAAAGCTCTGCCTTCACCTGTAAGGATGACGACTCTGACTTCGTCATCATCGCTTATCTTTTTGAATACATCGGTAACCTCGTTGATAACATCATTGTTCAGGGAATTGAGTGCTTCAGGTCTGTTGATTGTAACATAACCAATAAGGTCTTTCTTTTCAAACTTAATGCAGCTATAACTCATTGTGTATTCCTCCTATATTAAATATTAAGTAATTTTTATTATATCAAAACCATATTCAATGTCAATGAAGCGAAATGGAGTTGTTAAAAAAAAAACAATAATTTTATATGTACGCGTATTGCAAGAAGCTATTCTACCTGATATAATATCACCGTAATCACCGTGCTTGTGAGAAAAACGGTTGCAAGGAGTAGACGGAGGTGGTAAAATGAGTCATTATAATAAGCGAAATACACGAATGAGATTGATATTTTAATATCTGTCTTTATTGCATTAAGGCGATAAAGTTGATATAAAGGAATAAATCATTTTAAAAAATTGTAGGAGGAAATTATGAAGAAAAAGTTATTGGCAATCGCGTTGATCGCAGTGCTAGCCCTTACATTGGCAGCTTGTGGCAATAACAACAACAATGTTACTAACGGCGGTGACGATTTCACAGGCGAAACGTTCCGTTGGACATCGCAAACATTTACACCGACAGGTACCATGTATCATGACCTGCACCTTAACTTGGCAAGAAAAATTGAAGAAATGTCCGGCGGACGTCTTATCCTTGACGTATTCGGTTCGGGCGAAGTAGTTGCTGCATTTGAAATGCCAAATGCAATCAGAGACGGTGTACTTGATGCTGGCGTACAGTCTTCATCACAGTGGACACTTGAGCTTGCTGCAACACTTTACTCATCAACACCGGGAGAGTTCGCGGATCCATATGATGCGGTATTCTGGATGAGATTCGGCGGCGGTTGGGACATCCATCAGGAAATGGCTGACAGATATAACATCACAACTTTCCCAATGGCAATCACGCATCAG
>Ga0123355_10005942_pt1 | contig 17989 bp, 6 predicted proteins | sample TergutEmb28metaG_3_FD_89872 | JGI IMG/M metagenome (GOLD analysis project Ga0123355, IMG submission 89872) | Embiratermes neotenicus P1 segment gut microbial communities from Petit-Saut dam, French Guiana - Emb289 P1 | ecosystem: Host-associated > Arthropoda: Insects > Digestive system > Gut ... | reverse complement strand
GGGAGGTGTTTTTATTAGGAAAAAAGCGGGAAAACCTGTGGGTTTGGTTTGTGTACCCCCCCACCAACCCCCCCCCCCCCCCCACACACACACACACACACACGCGCGATTTTTCTTGGAAATTTCTTGCGTACAACACGCGTCGCTTTTAAATACCGAGAATGCGCACAGCTACTGACCTTGACCGTTCACCATCTTCGCCATGCGTGTGCCAAACCACGCTCCGTTACGCTGACGCAGTGCCGAGTAATAGTTTATTATAACCTTCCGCGGTGATGCTTGATGACAGCAGAGCAACGAGCAAACATTTAAGTTTCTTGTGAGACTGAAGAAAATTGCCAGATGGGTGAGGTGTATGAAGAAGACAGCAGAGTTGCTTAAATTAAATCGGGGCCTACTTCGTGGCATGAAAGGCCCTTAGAGAGAGCTGCGTGGAAAGTACTTTGAAGGGGATAGTAAGTATGTACAATAGTTTCATTCAGGAAATATTTTGGAAAGTATTCACATTATTTGTTAGCCACACCTCATATAAGCTGCAGTCATTCTGGTGATGCGGGTTCAATGATATTGTTGAAAATACAATCGATGGCGTTCTTTTCTTGTGGCGGTAATGGATGTTTGAATTCCTAGATGTTGCAGTTACTTGCTAATACAGTAAGAGTAGTCTGTTCAAAACATAAGTTCCGATTTGTTGATTTTTGTTAGCAAAATATAAGAGCCTACTTATAAACCTCACTTGTTGGCGTTTGGATTATTGCTTAGAAATCAATTTGTATGCGTAACTGTTGACCCTAAGCTAAGGAGTTAATTGTGCCTTTTCAGGGCATTATTGAATGATGTGAGCAATATGAGACCCGATGTTGTTTAATTACGTTGGACAGGCCCACACCTAGGTAACAGCAATGTTGACGCGCGTAAGTGACATTTAGAAACGTAGTTGTTACGTTATAGAACACACACAAAGTATTCATTAACAACAAAGATAACTGTTTTGTGATATTTAAGGGGAACGTGTTTAAATGTAAGTGGGTGGCATAAGATTAAAATGTCCACTGTCTGAGGTACTGTGATAATCACAGCATTCTCAAAGTTCTCTAATATCGTGCTCTGGGTTCTATAGTGGCTTACTTATGGGATTATCTAACTCATACTTAAATAGTTCTGAGTTTGATTCCAACCTCGGTAATGGGAACAATAGGAATTTTATTACAATGACAAACCTGAAAGACTGGAGTATAACCAATTCGGGCAACATTGTACAAGCGCTACGATAGGTAGCATGAATGTTGATCACATTGCATTATTTATTTATTTATTTATTTAAGGCGCTTCAAAGAACTAAGACAATATGGCAATGAATGATAGAAAGATCTGAGAATAAAGAACTCGAAAGAATGTGCAACAGATCAGTCGTGGCGTAACTTAAGACAATTATCGACCCTTACCTGAAAGTAAGAATGACTAAGAAAGCTTTCAATTAGAATAGTCGATATCAGGACTCGGAACCTACTGAAGATTAATTGGTGTGCCAACCGTTCAATTGGGTTCATTTGTAATCCTGTTATAAAGCAGTTTTTATCGAAAACTGTACAGAACGAAATCGCTTGTCATTTATTTCGTTTATGGCGTCATGTATTACTTTTTTCCCCACACGGGCAATTACAACTGAAGTTAATTACTGAAATATGAAGCACTGAGACACATCTGTTTATAAAAAAAAAACCTGATTCAGAAGTGTTCCGAATCTTCAGAACGGTTTATAAATGCGGCAGTGAAGAGGTACATCTTGCTAATCATAAGTCCAAATGAAGTAATTAAACTGTTTTGGGTTCTAGAAATTACCTTTAGTTCGTCGCAAAGATCGAACATCTACGGCAGAGAAACTTGCAAGGTAATGACGCGCCAGTGATGAAAGGGAAATATAAAAGCCGCAGTATCGGTGTCCAGTACATAATGAGGTCTTGTCAAATATTCATGTTGCAGATAATTCTACTTGCCTACACTATTCGGTTTTTAAATGTTACTCTTGATGATGTCAAGAAAAAAAGCTTTCTTGGTATTAAAAATTTAATGTGAAAGGTTAAGTTCTGTGAGTGCTTCAGCAAAGGAATTATAATTTGCTGGTACAGAGGTATACAGACTGATTGTTAGTCATTTCGGACCTTCATTGCAATTAAGTGGATATAATTTGTACAAAGTATATTGGAATTTATAACGAAATTGTTGATAAAATTAATTTGTGATGGAATTACGCTAAGGATTAGTATATATACCGCGTGTGTAACACCAAGCACTCAGAATTTTGTCCAAAGAGTGTATTTGTGTGTTTCGTGTGATTCTTAGCCTATGCTGATAATGTTATGCTGCTGGCCGAAAACAGCAGGACTGTGCAGAAAATGAAAGCCCTCTTAGTCGCTGGTATGGAGGTTAGTCTAGAAGTCAATGCTGAGAAAGTAGTCCTATACTTTCATGTTTCATCAAAAAGAATGCGCGATATTATCATAACATAAAGACAGGTAACAAATGCTTTGAAAGTGTGGCAAAGTTCAAATATTTGTTAGCAAGTCTAACAAATCAAAACTTCATGAAAAAATAAATTAAGAGCAGACTGAACTGAGGGAATGGATACCTGCTATCCTTCGGTACAGAATAATTTTTCTTCCCTTTTGCTGTACCGAAATATAAACATTAAAATACGCATAACTATAACGTTGCTTATTGCTTGACATGGGTGTGAAGCTTTCTGTTTCACATTGAAGGAAGAAGAGGGAAGAGTAACATGGGACTAGAAGAAATTGCGTAAAGAGGTGCTCTATGATTCGTACTTCTCACCAAACGTTATTCGTGTGATCTAATCAAGGAGTATGGAATGGGGTGGAACATATGGGACGTATGGTGGGAGGGAGCGGTGCGTACGGGGCGTACGGGGTTTTCAATGGGAAGCCTGAAGAAAAGAGGCCACTTGGAAGAATAAGGTGTTCCTTTGAGGACGGTATTAGAGTAGATATTGAAGAAATCGGTTGGGAGGGCGTTGGCCGGATTGATTTGGCTCAGAATAGGGGAAATTGGGAGGTTATTTTATATATGGTAATGAATGTTCGGGTTCCTTAAAATGCGGGGCATTTGTTCACTAGCTAAGGAGCCGTTAGCTTCTCAGGTAGGACTCTGCTCGATGGAGTTCTGACAGGAAGAGCCGTGTACGCTCGCCATGCACTTAGAAATGCATATAGGTCTCCGTATAACGCGTCCGTTATTTATGTCCAATGTTTAACCAAATTGAGGTTCATCGACAGTTTCCGCAAAATTCTCCAACATTAAACTCGATGAAACCCCGTTCATCAATTCTTGAGTTGTTTGTTGTGAACAGATGGCTGGACAGACCAGCGAATTTATTAGGCAAACCACAAATTCGTGAAGGCGCCTAAAACATGATATTCATTTATAAACGGAACGAAGAAACAAATAAAAAAAATACAGTACGGAATAATTATTAAGTTTTGTTACAGTTATTTTGGTGTAGCAGAACACTTGTCAACATTGGTACGTGAGGTTACTGCGTTCAGCGATACGCTGTCTGCAGTCACATACTACGTACGTCATTCACTGAGTAGGGTTATAATGTATTGTAGAACTTTCCTTTAGCGAAAGGAAACATTAGGCTATTAAGGTATTGAAAGTGCACTCTACGTGAAACGTAATTAGTGCTGGTCAAGGAGAAAACGTGGGCGGGATGTGAAACACACACAGGGAAGTGAGAAATGTGTGCAGTTTTGTGGTTGGAGTATTTGAGTAGAAGAAGTAATCTGCGAGACTGCAGTGTAAGTACGAGGATATGTTAACAAGGCAGGCAGTGTACGTATAAACTTAACATTGAGGTGCCTTCAACTAACCATTGTTGCAATAGAAAGGCAATAGGTGTTAAAGGATATAATTGTGTGTGTGTTCTTGCTTTAGTCATCCGGCATGCAAACCGCATCTTTTCTGCGCCGCAATGTATTGTCGTCTGTGGCCTGTCCGCATCGTCCATGTTTTCCCACATTATCTCGTAAAGGGCACCATTTTCGGCAAAATTTATGGAACATAAAACGCGCGTTTTCATTTTTTTTTTTCTGAGAGTTTTCTCATTTTAAGAGTTCGACGAAATGTTGTCATAAATGAACATAGAGCTTCATTTAAAGTTCCTATTACTCCTGTCAGATTTGAATGGAAATTTAATTTTCCGAACAGATTTTTTAAAATTCCTCGGGTATTAAACTTCATGAATTTCCGTCCATTAGGAGGCTAATTGTTCCATGCGGACAGACAGACAGATGGAAGGACGCGCAGACAGATGGAAGGACGCGCAGACAGACATGACGATGAAAATATCGCTTTTCGCATTATTAATGGGTTTGGAAGAATGTGCTGGGTTCAGTAGATCAGTGACAAGTTTTGCACTTAATGAAATACGTAGGAAAGTGCTGGAAATTATTCATGTAGCGGAAGGTATTGAGAAACGTATGTTAAATCGGAGAACGCACTTGTGGAAAATGGATAACGCCAGACTACCTAGTATTGTGCGTGCGGGTCTCAAGCAAAACGAAGTGTTGTAGGAGACCTTTGAAAAGGCAATTCCATAAGTTGTCTCAGAATATTATGGTAGCCTAATCCTTTGTCTGAAGGAAGCACCATGTAAATATTGATATTACTTACAGGAACGTTGTGACTGAGACAGACTGCCCACATGCGGCCTCCCGTCCACGTACTGCCTATCTCCGTCCAACGTGCAGCATCAATAAGACATTAATTTAAATAAACTCCTATTCATGGAATACTTGACCCTTAAATATGAGGGCGCTGTGATCTTTCGGAATGTACGAAAACGCACCCAACTTCACAGCGTCGTATCCCATAAGATCTGAACATTCATCTACACCTTTGTAAGGACCTTTGATTCTTAATCAAACATACTTGCACTTAACGTGCCTCATATTATTGCCTTCACGTACTTGTAGAGTTGTATTTTTTTTTTTTGCAACAATTCTGAATTTATTTACCCGAGTTTGCCTTATATCCTTTCACTCTTGGACACTTGGGCCAATTAGTTCAAAGTATTATACTAATTATTAATCAACTTCATTGGCGAAAAGTTTTCATGTGGGAGTGAAGGCCAATCGTGCTCTAGAATTATGTACAAAAACTGGATCAAAAATCCTCATGTAAATAAATCGTTTATTTCTGTATGTTAACCGTGGAATATAGTCGGTTGTTCCGCAGTAGATTACTGACTTTGTGCTTAGTATTAAATATTATCTCAGTTCGATGAACCGTCATGTGTGCAGTAGGGTGAACCTTCCAGAATTCGAGGACGTACGCATCTTGTTTCGTGGTAAAATATTCTAAATTGCCGTTGTTGGCTCCATAGTATAAATATCTATGGTGAACTGTTGAAACTAATTTTCTAACACACGTGGAGTCCTCCATGGAAAACCGTCGAAACTAACGTAATTTGCAGTAAGCAATGAGGAGGTAGCAAATAGTGTTCTGCAGCAACATTCGGTAGAAGAGTTTTCCAGGCCTATAAATTGCTCTGAAATTTGAAGTGCTTATCCTCCACCTCATAAAGAGCAAAGGATTCTTAATATGATTCTTAAATTTACAACCACTATTCCTCACATATACTGCTAAAATACTATTTAATAAGTCAGGAGAAAATTATTTCCCTGCACAATGGAGAGATTTTGAAGTTATTACGCACCCGAACAGGGCAAATACCACGACTCCTCACCAAATTATAGACCAGTAAGCTTATTAAATTCTCTCTGTAATGTGAAGAATTCCAGATTTTCAACGTTGGAAACTGAGAGCTATTAGAGGCGACTAATCCGGTTTCAAAATAAGATATTTTCAACTCTTAGATTATTAAGGGACTCAAAATGCATCAACCATGACTTCAACAATAGCAAACCTATAATGGCCTTATTCCAGCTACTGAAAAAGCATTTGATAAAGTACGCACAATAGGGCTATTTGCAAAATACTAGCACGTTAAAGCAGTAAATCTGTCTCATTACATGGGCAATCAACTCCAAATCCTGCCGTTTTTTGTAATGCTCGGAAGTTCTTCAAGACAGTGTCCCATTCGAAGCAGAGGTCTCCAGGGCAGTTTAGTCGAGCACAAAATGTTTAGTATTTAAATTAACTGTACTCGATCTATTAAAAATGACAATAACCTCACCACCTCAGTATCTGCTGACCGTACATGTATATCAGTGTTCGGCCAGGAAGTCTAGATGCAGCAGTCGCGAAAATAAGATTAATACTAACAAATGTACTGCTACACTATTTTCCAAACGATTACGTTAATACCCCTGCAATGGGTGGCCATTAAACTCTGTAATGAAATAATATGGTGGACCAGTCGAACATAATATTTTGTGATGACATCAGAATAGATTAGATCTGCCACACAATGCGTGTTTCACATATCTCTTGTCCTGAGTGGCGGACTAAGAGAGTTCTGTTCTGAAACATTAATTTTTATGCGTCAGCACAACTATTTTTATTATACAAGGCTACATGTTTCGACCCTTTAAACGGTTATCTTCAGGCTTTCTAACAAATGGAGTCAACAGACGCTGTGTACATGTTGGGATGTACACAGCATCTGTTGACTCAATCTGTTAGAAGGCCTGAAGATGGCCGTTAAAAAGGTAGAAACATGTAGCCTTGTATAATAAAATAGTTGTGCTGACGTATAATAATTAATATTGTTGGTATATTCCTAGCACATCGTGATGCCTTCCATCAAGTACTATTCTGTGTTAAATAAATCTTCCAGCACTGGCTGTCTATAAATCTCTGCACAGTTTCACAAGGTTTCGCGCCTCCCCAACCTGAGACGATGCTGCTGAGACGCATATCAGTTAATTACAGACGTTTCAAATACAGTCATTAAGAAAATAACATTAATTAAATTGCTACACAAACAGAGAATAGTATCATGAATAAAAAATCACATTAAGCAGTTAGCAAGGGCAGCAAATCAAGTCTGTAGATAGTGAAGCCTCCAAAACCCCATGTGTGATAAACATCACGGTCCCCGATCGTACTTGTAAGATAGTCATGTTATGTAAAGGTAAAGGTAAAGCAGTCCCATTACAGGCCTGGACAGGCCCAGAGGGTTCTTGGGAAGTTAAGGTTCCCAGATTTCGTGACAACGGCACAGGATGGTGGCAGGTTGTCAGCTTTACGCACCGGCCGCCTTTACCCCCAGGAAATGCTCCTGGTACTCATTTATGTTAGATGCTGAGTCGAACCCAGGGCCATAGTACGATCGGAAGTTTTATGTCAATGAAAAATCCACTGACACCAGCTGGGATCGAACCAGCGACCCAGATCTGTAGCACAGCGCATGTTGTGTAGGAATCGTAATGAATGTATTGGCATATACGTAATGCTAATTTTAATTGAGAGTAGATTAATCCAGACCACTATTAACGGTAACTGAAATATGTATCGATTGGAGAGTAACCTTATTTACTTACGCAACATGCCTTCAGACACTTTATCATATCTACCTCAAAAAGTATTTAACAGCAGATTAAATATGTCTTTTGACGTTGCAATCGTCTGGGGGCATCCCAATGGTGCATTTCATATAATATAGATAAGTTTTCTACACTGGATCAAATCGGAATCCTGAAGAAACACAGACGACCAGAAATGAGAAAGTGTAAACAAATTACATGTTCTGTAATTAAATGAGCAACGAAGTCTTAAGATTCTCAAAATATCTAACAGTCAAACTTAAATGTGGAAAAAGTTCTTGGTGTATAAAAGTCTTAGTAATGGCGACCAGGGTAACTAACGACTGACATAAGGCATTTGTTGTGTCACTCAAAATATTTGCTCCCCGTCCTAAGGAGCAGACACTAAACAAATATCCACTGAACAAACTTGTATTTCTTTTAATGAAGCTACCACACAAACATATGAAGTGTCGTTAGGTATCGTGCAACTGAATGTCAGCTTGATAGCTGCCACAAGCTGTCTCGATCAAATATTTTCGTGGTCTTTCTCGGACCTAGATCAAATCCGGAATTTTCACCCCACTTTCTGTGTCGTATTTTGTTTTTCATGCACCTTTCATAAGACAAAACTCCGCCACCTCTTGTAGTCCTCTCCACATTTTCAAAATCCTGCCCCAACCACCGTCCCCATTGCTAATAACAGACGTCCGTTCTAACGTAGTAAATTCCCCAATAATTTCCTCATCATACTGAAACAGTCAACTTTCCATCACCTTACCCTCTTCACTTCCCGCTTTACCTAAGCTTGCAATCTGCCTTTTCCAGAAGGACGAACGGTGCTTTGTGGTAATCTGCAGAACCGTAAACGCTTCTGTTTACGTGTAATAAATGTAGTGTCTCCTAGTTTTCTTTCGTTTCTCTTCTAACGTACATATATTTATAAATGTATCTTGTCAGTTTCAAACGTGTCAGCATGGCGAATGCACAGTGTTTTCCGTCTCTGCCAGAAGTCCACTAGGCAGTAGACACGAGTATGCCTGTAATGACCACGATGTAAAATCGCTTGGAATTACTATTATTTCTCATACTTGTAGCCTGTGGTGTCCGCATATGTTTGATTTGTAACTTCGAAGTCAAGACTAGTAAAACTTCATTAAGCACCTATTCATAATTAGCATTATTTCTCCGGTAAAAATTATTGTATTAATATAATGCTTTGAATGAATTGCAAACTTAATACAGACATCAACTCAACTAGTGAAGTAGTGCTTCAAAGTTGTTCTAAAATGAGAATTCTGTAAATCCATGAGCCATTGTTCCTTAGGAGAAGTTCTTAGGTCCGCCGCTGTGTGAAATGTTCCGTGCATTTTATGGAACGCTAAGGTTCGTAAGAGTCTCACTTGTCCCTGCCCTAAGCCTGATAATCCGGTCCATGGTCTCGCATTCATTTTCTTTAAGGTATATTTTAATAGCTTCCCACCTACGACTCGGTCTGCCAAGCTGTCTTCTTCCTTCAGGTTTCACCACCAATAATCTGTATTTCGCCGGACTGTCAAGATTGTCACTTGCCCCGTCCATTTAAGGCCTCATTGATTTGATTATCCTAACAAAATTTGGCGAAGGGTACAGATCATGAAGCTCCCATTTATGCAGTGTTTCTTTAGCTTCCTATTACTTTCCCCTTCCTCAGGCCCAAATATCTTCCTCAGCATCTTATTTTAGAATTCCTTCAACCTATGTATAAATTTATCGACCATAAAGTTCTTCAACGAGTGGTAACAGACATAAGACTACCAGTAGTGTAGGAAATAAGTACACCCAACTGTTGATTGTCTGGTGTTTGATGGTATTTGGAATAAAAAATACTGAAATGTAGCAAAATTTTTTCGAAGTTTTTTGACAGTGTACATTGTATTTACTTTGAACACATCAGTGTTGTTGTTGTCTTCGTCGGCGTCGTCGTCGTCCCAAACAGTACACAGTCATTAAAAATTTTTGCATGAACATGAAGTTACGTATTCCTAATGTGCTTCTGCTGCTTTATATAATCTAGGCTAGCTTCATTGGCCTTGATGTCTGCTATTGCTGTGTGCATGTAGCGGGCTAATTATCATGTACGGCTATTTGATCATCGTGTCATTGAATGTATAATTTCAGTGGATTATTATTTGTCCATTCCTGTCATCCTCTGGTGAGAAGCTAAATGACTGAACATGAGCTTATCACATTCCTCTATTCTTTTACATTTACAACACACGAAGATTTAAATGGTTCTTATATTTTTAATAAATGATATTTAATATGTTATGGGGAGCTTTGAAATTTTGAGCTGTCGAATAGCCTTGAGTTCTTTCTTGTATCCAGCCAAAGAGGAACTTGACCGGAGCAATTTTAATATCCAGCCAAAGGCAAAGTAGAGGTCTGGCGGTCTGCAGGACTTTGCTCATGATTAAGTTTAATAGGCCCAGAGCAACAGGGCTTTGTAGCCACTGTCTTTCAGATGTGACAGTGGAGAGGGTTTTACAGTCGAGTGGAGTAGTTATAAATTATTTCAGCTAAGCTTTAGATCTATTTCTAATAGTATTATTTCAGACTTTTAAAAGACTTATGTTTCTTGCAAGTTTCAAACATCAATTCGTATTACGGGTTTCTGGGTTATGACAACTTGTCTTCTTGTAGGTGGACACCAAAGTGTCGGAGGACATTGCTGCCTCAGTTTTCGGAGTCGGAGTCAGTAGGATCAGGATGTAGCGTATTATACGGTAACCCGGAGTCGGAGTCAGTAGGATCAGGATGTAGCGTATTATACGGTAACCCAGAGTCGGAGTCAGTAGGATCAGGATGTAGCGTATTATACGGTAACCCCTCGCACAACGCGGTTTTTTCAAGCCCGGTTTTGACTCCACGCACAACTAAGCATAATTAAGTAGACTGTTAGTTCGGAAGAAAAGTTTCACAACTTAGAAAATGCTACTTCTGAGTTCTGTACGGGTGTAGGCCGTCGAATCTGCCGAACGGTACTTGCTTGAACAGGAAAAGTATCACAAATAATATTAGACTCTTAGCCGTGAGGACGCGCTAGTGTCATATTTATTCAGAGCAGAATAATGACCATGTGAGTGGAGAACACTATCACATGTTCAGTTACTACGTATTTGTTGTTGGAGCTGTGTCACTTTTCGTCTGGACTAACGACATGGTAAAAGAACTTACCGAAAGCCGAAGGATTTAAATACGCGCTGATAAACGCGTTCGATTACTCAACTGTGGCGGAAGCTGGCAGCATCAGCTACCCAAGCATTGTATACATGTTTAATGTCCAAAAGGGTATGTATTTAAAGCGATGGAGAGGGAGGGGAAGGGAGTCAATAATCGTTTGCTTTGTCACGGACGTGGTCGCTCCCCCCTAACCCTCATGTTCAATAAGGATCGCTATATACGGAAGTTGCAAGGAAGGAGGCCGTTCCAAATGATGTTGGTGGGTGAAGTTAATGTCATGGTCATACGGCAGGACTGTAAGTTCTGAGCGCTGACACCTAAAAGAAAAAGATTGTACCTGGGAAACAGCTTGCCGTGACTCGAACCAGAATCCTCCTGTAACCGACCCGTTACTGAGTCGATTATCTCACGAAGAGAATTAATTTCATTTCGCTTAAAAATCTGCCTGTAAGAAAGAAGGTGTTCAGACAGTTCGTGTGAGCCGTCTGTAGGAGTTGTGTCTGCGGAAGTAAGCCACACCGCAGATCACTACGTGAAGGTATAGTTTGTTCTTGTGCATACAATGAATGCGTATGGGGGAGTTTACTTATAGCTCCACTCATTCTTAACTTTGGCACTCGATGAAAGTGAGTAGTCAGCTCCACAGCCTGGCTGCCCTACCCCGGGGAATGCTCAGCTGATACTTGCTGAACAGGCTACAGCCATTTTGGACTCGTTGGACTGTGAAGAAATCTCCTACCCCTGCATGGGATCGATCCACTGTACGTCTCTTGCCTAGTCCATCGCCTAGTCACTATACCGGGCTACACTACCTCGGCTATCGACAGAGGAAACCTAGAACACGTTGGTCTTTGAATTAATAACAGACGACATACCTAGATAAACATGACCTTTCAATCTTCCCTACAGGTTTCTTTATCTCAACCACATGTGCTGTATTCCCGTCAGTCTTGCCCTTGATTTCATCAGCTTAATGTCATATAGCAAGGAATACGAATGATGCAGATCTTCTGTATGAAATTTTCCCTAGCCTCCTCCTGTTTGTTCCACCTTCTGTGGTCCAGGTACTGTTCTCATCCTGTCTTCTCGAACATCTTAGGTCAATGTTCTGTCGTCAGTGTAAGACACACAGATTCACACCAGTACAAACGTAGAGATATGAAAGAATGTATTTCTGTGTATTTTAGTCATTACGTTGTTAGGTGGGTGACAGGAAGACAAAGACTTTGTAACACAATTTATATCAAACGTACCCATATTTAAGGTGCCTTGGTAAACTGACAAATTTTAACACGTCTTTAAATGCTTTTAAATGTAGCAATTAAGGGACTTGATATATTAGTTCATGCGTGCATAAAATGTCCAGTACTGATCATCAAAGCGATCTCTGCTGTGTGAACATCGTGTGCCAGTTGTTAAATGAAAGAGCTGCTTGGTGAGTGCTGCTGGCTAACCGTCAGAGCATAGACTTGCATGTCGCATTCGCTCAATTGAAGCTCAATTATTGCAGCAGTCAAAGTGCATTAACATTTCTCGCAATAAATGCATTGCAAATTTGTAATGGCTGTCAGTCAGAGTGTAATAATTTAGGTACAACTGATGAGATGTGATCCTATGAAAATGAATTAGTACGTAAATCATTAAGTAAATAAAAAAAATGCTGTAGTATACATTGTACTGCAGAACAGATATTAGCAACACACCTGCTCTTATGCTTTTGTTGCTTTGTTTGGGCACGGGTACATGGCCTGCTCTATAGACTAATAGGCTCCGCGGTATACATAAAACAGCTTGATTGATGAAGATGAATCACATACCTAGTCTGAAGATGTTTTAGCTGAGTAAGGCGAGATGTATTGACGCATGGTCAGTTTCTTCGAAACATAACACAAGAATTAATGAGAATTACTTTCTGATAACACTAGGACTTTTGCAGAACTTCCTATGCGAATACACTAAGGGGGTGAAAACTATAACTTTATATAACGACTGATACCAGAGTATGGTTCAAGATTATGGCGCGGTAGTAACGATTAAAGGTTGTTTCCCTGTCCACGCCATGCAGTTACGCAGGGTGTCATATATTAATTTCGGCACTGTATCGAGATGAGTGGTTAACTCCGTTCTCCAGGCGCTTTACCCCGGGACAAAACCCGATGCCCAGTGAATAAGACGCTGGTTGGGGCCGCAGAGTAGGCTTGGAAGTTTCTGGAAAAAAAAAAAAAAAATAGTTGGTACCTACAGGGATTCAAACCCTGGACAGTCCAACTAGTAGCCAAGTCACTGCTAAGGAGAAGTGGCAAAGTACAGTTACTATCTTTGCCATGTCTGTCCGTATGTAAGCATCTCAGAATCGCTTTACTGATTTTTTATTATTATTTTAGATTGGAGAATTTTGTTCACATTTTTTGTTAATTCAGATTTTGTTAAAAATCATAAAACAGTAAATGACGATTTACATGACAACCTGCGTGCGCTTCGGCGTGCATCTGACGCGTGCTATTCTAAGTACTTATCGGAGTTAAAAAGTTTCCAACAAAGCTGTAGCGAAAAATAAAACATTTATTGATTAATACACACATTTCCGTTAGTCCCACAATTTGTTTATGTAATTAAAATATTTTTATACTTTATTTTCTTTCTTAGTCTAACTTGTTTCTACCAACTCACTGTAGGTGTAGAGGGTTATTGTTGCACTTTATCACACTCAACGACACACACACACACACATTTGGTAGGACTTCTCTGGACGAGGGATCGGCCCGTCGCAGCGACTTCTACCTGACAACACACAGCACTCACAAAAGACGGACATCCATGCCCCCGGCAGGATTCGAAAGAACAACCCCAGCAAGCAAGCGGCCGCAAACCCATGACTTAGACACGGACCAAACTCACCAGATTTGTTACTTTGCGTGTCATTTCTTTCCTTCCATTCTTTGCTCGTAACTCCCAATTGTAGATGCTTGCTTCTTGCAATGCCATTCAGTTTTAAAATCTATATTGTTTTCCAGATAAAATTACACAGGTGGTGGTGGTAGAAGGAGGCTTACATTTGCTAAGGCGTGTCGTTAAACTTCTGCATGTGCATTCTGGACTGGGCTGCTTTTCTCAGAAACATTTTTAATCCTATCTTCCCACCTACCGTTACGTTCCCAGAGTGGTCTCTTCTCTTGACATCTTCTTCACAGAACTGTGCATGTAAAGGTAGAACAGTCCTTGTACAGGCCTGGACAGGCCCTTAGGGTTCCAGAAGGTTGAGGCTCCCAGATATCAAGAAAATCGGCATATGAAGGTGGCAAGGTTGTCAGCCCTACATAACGGTCGCCTATACTCCCCCCCCAGGAAATATTATTGGTACTCATTTCTGTCAGAAGCTTAGTCGATCGCAGGGGCAACATTGCAGCCGAAAGGATTATGTTAATGAAAAATTCCAATGACACCATCAGGAATTGAACCCGCGACTTTTCGGCTTGTACCAAATGTGCATGTGGTTCTTCTTTGATTTCCTTCAAGTGTGCTACGTTTAACCGTCATTTGATCTTCTCTTATTTGATTAGCTTAGTATTTTGTGAAGAGGTTCATATTCTTCATTGGGCTTCTTGTTTCTCGAGATAGTGACCGTCAGACACTAAGTCTCACTTATCTTCTATCTGGAGATATGCGGTGTTCTAGAAATCAATTAATAATAACCATACGATTTCCAGTAAGACAGTAAATGTTAAATTTTACAACATGAATGTGTGAAAAATGGGTGTCTCTAGCTCACGTGAACCGTGAATTTCCCCAACTCTCTTTTGATGTTAAAAGACAAAGGGCTTATCATCTCTTTCTGGCTGTGAATCGTGGAAAACCTCAAATTGAAAAAGTGCCTCAGCCTTACCTATGCAGTTGTGCGTGCAGTCCGTAATTTCAATACAGTTACGGGTTACACAACTGAGATTCTGTTACCAATCAAGACGGATTTTTCTCTCGTTCAACAATTCCAATACTGCTGTGGGTCCCACCCAGCCTCCTACGCGGGTAGTACAAAAGTCAAGCGATTATTATCCAAGATGTGGTAACTAAACGTTCTGAGACTTCCTACTGACATACAGGATAAATTTGACCTAAATTTGTTTTAAAGAAACACTACACCACTGTTCCAAAGTTCAGTTACAGTGTTCTGTGTCAGGCAAGGGGCACATGGTGTATGGTGGGGACCACATAACTTGCTAGCTAAGCTCCTTAGCAATTTACGTACCTGCAGTCGGCGCGGCATGGCCGCTGCTAGGCTCATCTCGGAAGGGTCAGGGAGCATTATACTATTTTCTTGAAAACATCTGCTGTCTTGGGAATACACTCATAGTTTCAGTCACTGTGGACGTTCTAAAGCTGACAGGAAGCATTCGTAATATGTTTCTTCGTACCAGTTTGCCTCTTCGGCCCCGTGCCAGCTCTTAGCAAGTAATTTAGTTCGTACAATATTCTGATATGCTTGTCTACAATGCCATCCGCCAGTGTGCCGTTTTTTATGAAAGATACATATGTGTTTCAGTCTGACAAGCGTACGGGATACTGGTAATACACACAACAGACAGCCTGTTGTAGTCTTTAACTCAGTGGAAACAAGGTAATTGAGTACGTCACAAGGCAAGCACATGGAAATAATACCTGTCAGTCTGCGGTTTCTTATAAACACTTCACGTTATATAGATGTGGGTGCGGTACACTTGTGTACACCTCTTAAACGGACATCGTAGTTAACCATGTTTTTACAGGTTACGCATGGTTTCCAAGCAAGAAATTAAACCAGCGGGTATCAGCAACTAGATATACATGGAGACGACACAGATCCATGTATGGTTAATTTTTTGTGTTATTCATACGGTGGATTTCCTTACATTCAATATATTAACCAAAAAATATGGATTAATTAAAATACAATAAAACATTTTCAGGGATTTTAATAACAAAAGATCGCGTGAAATGTGGTACGATTTGTTTTATTTTATTTACTTAGTGTATTTTGTTGGTTAATATATTGAATATAAGAAAATGCAGGGTATGAAAAACATAAAATCCATGTATGTTTAATCCCGGCCACAATTTCGCCTCAATATTTGGTGCGGCTGCTCGAAAGAAAGCATAGAAAAAATACTAACAAGAGAAGGGTATGAGGAAATTGGATGTCGTTGAATGGACGGATAGATATTGACCACAACTTAGGTATTCTTGAGACTGGATTTTCCGGGGATCGAATCTCGGAGGGAGTATGATTTTCCGCACCCGTCCAGTCCGACCCCGGAGCCCACCCAGCCACCTGTACAATGTGTACCGTGTCTCTTTCCTGGAGGTGAAGCGCCGGGGTCGTGGCGTTGAACACCCCCAATCTAGCGCCAAAGTTAAAGAACGAGTAGAGCTATAACTCTACTCCCCTTCTTGGCCTTCCTGGCCTGTTACAGGGTGAACTTATATATTAAAGCAACCTGCTGTGATTCATATTTCATAAGTGGTAGCCTTGTGCACACGGAAGTCCATTCACAGACGGCAAGAAAATTTTCTGAATTTTCATTTGTTTTAGAATCGTTTCTAGGCGTGTTATCATAGCCGCGAAAAGCTCCACTTAGATTCATCATGTCCTTCCATCTGTCTGTCTGTACATATGTCCGCATGTATCAGCGCCGCTCACACTGGACGGATTTCCATGAAGTTTGATGCGGGGGACTTTTAAGAAAATCTGTTGAGAAACTACACATTTGCTTAAAATAGACACTTTACATGATGACCTAATTACGTTGTATTGTTGCCGACGACATGACATCGCCATAAAAGTGCTGTCATCGAATGAAATACCAGGCTGTTATGATTGCCGAGGAGGCATAAATATCAAGCGAACCCGCCACGCCGTTACGTTATATGTAGGCCTCAGTTTCATATCTTGTTAATTATGAAACTTAATTAGCCTAAGATAGGTAATGGATTATATTATTTTTTAGCTGACATATGAATATAATGGAAAATTAACATTGTTTTAGCGGCCTGAATGAAAAATTACTGTACTCTGTAGCTCACGTTATCACGTCTCGGCTTTAAAACCGGCTGTCTGGAGTTTATTAGTGGGTTTACTCAGTCTGTATAGGAAAATACATGGATAATACCCCAGATTGGTCCTAGAGCCTTTCCTTGCACGTATTAGTTTCATTATTCACCTCTCATACTAATATTCGACGCTATATGCCAGTAATATTTGTCACTGGCAGTGTTATAAAATAAACAACAAATAGGTTTTCATTCTTAAGTAACGACTTAAAAACATAATTTCTTAAAAAGTTTTACAGCAGAGAGGACAAGTTGAAACTATTTTACTGTATTTATACTTTAAGATTACCTACACTTGATCTATTCATTTTCCTTTTGCTTTAAAAATCCACCTTCACTTCGGTTGATATTTTCTTCGTTTATTGTCCCTAATCCTTTGTAGGCCTGTATAGGTCACACGGCTCTCTTCACTCGCACCTTGGTGGTGTCTGACAGAAATCTTCTACTGGTATTAAAAAAGGTAACTGACATTGTGGTAGTAGGTAACCAAGGTTCAACGCCGCGGTTACCGGAGGCCACCATTGGTAACTATACAGATTCAGTCCATCCGCTCAAGTTTATAATGGCACATTGCAATGATATTCTTGCAGATCTATCCTGACTGTCCAGATAGCTGCTTTCCAAGACGTTCTGTGCCAGCATTCCTGTTCCCCTATAAAATATGCAGGCTATCAAAATTCCCTCAAATTTAATAGAAACAGGTGGAACTTTGACAGGCAGAGTAGGGTAACATTGGCTGCTCTCCCTGTTGTGTAATACTCTACAAAAATCTTCCCCTGTATTACGAAGCTGTTCCTAATAGATTATCCTAAACTGGCAACTTATATCACTATTCGTGCATTTAAATTTTCCTGAGTGCAGGCTTTTCACACTCTTGTAATTGACGTCCTTTCGTCATTATAAGACATCAATTCATTACCAAAATAAATACATAAATAGCGTTTTATGTCATAGATCTTTAATTCAAGCGTGTTTGCAAAGGAGATTAGGCACGAATAGTACATTTAAGTGTGTAATAACAGTCATTCTAGAATCTTATGTTTATTGGACCGTGAATCATCTTGATAGTTGAGTAAAGAGAAACCAACTTGATGCCACTTGTTTTATTATTATTTATTCAGTGCTCAACATGTTTCGGACGTCAATACGTCCATCTTCAGGAGCTTGCGACTAATTCG
>Ga0123355_10005941_pt1 | contig 17989 bp, 8 predicted proteins | sample TergutEmb28metaG_3_FD_89872 | JGI IMG/M metagenome (GOLD analysis project Ga0123355, IMG submission 89872) | Embiratermes neotenicus P1 segment gut microbial communities from Petit-Saut dam, French Guiana - Emb289 P1 | ecosystem: Host-associated > Arthropoda: Insects > Digestive system > Gut ... | reverse complement strand
TACACACCCAGGCAGAACACCGCATGCAATAGGACACGGTCTTATTCTCCTGATGATGGACATAATGATGCCCGAAACATGTTGAGATAGAAGTTTAATAATAAACATCGAATTAGTTGCATCTTGTTGGTTCTCTCTCTTCACCTTATACCTCTTCTGAGTTTTTACGCAAAGAGTAGTGGAAATTATCACTACTAGATGGGCTTCCATTGTTCGCTGTGCAATAATCCAGAACAGCGCAGTTCTTTTACCTCTCAGTGTGGTATTTACGTAGTTAATATTTTATACTGCGCATCCTAACAATCGATAGCTTGATAAATGAGCAGAATATTGTTTTTTATTGATGTTGATGATTAAGTAATAGCACAACGATGACAAATTTAAAGTATGATTACCCAGTTGCATACGAACTTGATTCCAAAGCCAGTTACATTTAGTAACTCTCGATTATTTATTTATATTATCCGGCAAACACAACTGTATAGTTTATCTCAGTAATTAACCAACTTGATGCACAAAATGTTTGTTTTACAATAAGTTTATTTCATGCCTCTATATGTTTCGAGCACGTGTACTCATCATAATTAGGAGATCAAAACTACATTACATCATCCTGGTGATGAGCACATGTGCTTGAAACATGTAGAGGCATGAAATAAACTTATTGTAAAACAAAAACGTCATGCATCAATTTGGTTAATTACTGAGATAAATATGCTGAGATGTACGGATGGCAAAACGTTAAAACAACTGTACAGATCTTTTATATAATTTTTATTCTGCACTACCACATGTTTCGGCTCTTCACTTCAACCATCATCGGGCAGGACATTAGTGACATTAGTTCACAACAGTAAGTTTACAGTTATTGTGAAATTATTGCAGGAATTATTATTCCGAAAACGGAAAAATAAACGATGTTCAAATTATGTTCAGTTGTGTCGCTAGACTGTATAGGTATAACCCAGTGTTTCAAATTAAACTAAAAAATGTAATATAATAGATGCAATTAAAAAGGATAGAAACTCTATTTTCTAGGTCTATTATTCGGTAGCTGAAGCACGTCTGTACTCGAACTGGGGACCGTCTAAATATTAATGTGTATCAGTTTTCCCTGAATCATATGATAGAACAGCAGCAGATTGTTCGTGGTTGTGTCACTTCGGATTACATAAACTATTGACAGGTTTTTTTTTTTTAAAGTGCATATTCCTTATGCACTATGTACAACTTCCACAAACAACAGATGAATGTGTCCATAATATTATTATTACAATCCAGGGTTCTTCTCCATAAATAATTATTCTAAAATCTCTGACATGGAAACCTAATGAAATTCAAGAACATCTGTAGAGTGTTCTGATGGCTTAAGTGACTTCCCTTCTTGTTGAGAAAGTGTTTCCTTTTGTTACTGAAGCGTAATGAACCAAACTCAATGTAAGCCTTGTTAAATATAGCAGGAAATTCCCAGGAACTCTGTTGAACTAGGCGTATTAGCTTACGACAGAATAGTGGGAGGGAACCGCGCAATCACGTACGGTTACCACCGACCATGCAATAAAACTATAATCCTGCAAAGTCAAATTCAAGTCATGTGGTTTTGAACAAACTTTACCTTACATTCAACATTCATTTATGTTCACGTCACGATCTGGGGTATATGGGGATGTTGAGCACAGAAGTATTATTAGAAACATTCAAACAAGCAGCAGTAAATAATATTTCGTAGATTTCCTGGTAACATGAACCCTTTAACACAGCTTCTAAACATGTATTTGAATCTGCGGGTGATTTATAAGCAGTGTAGTTTATTCCTATAACGCCGATTACTGTAGCAGCGTATGTCACAATAATTAACTTAAAGAATGTTGCATTTTTTGTCTTTCGATGTCAAGAAGGCGCAGGAATTATCTCCGTAAGTATATTAACCCACTGATCTTTGTAATATGAAAGACTGTCTCCTGTAAAGTAGAAACTGAATACTTCATGCCCTGTATAATCATTTTAGGACTGCATTCTTCTGGTGCCTAGGTATATGATACTGCGTCGTTGGGTAATCCGATCAGATTATCATATTGCAGCGTCACATAACAGATTAATTCAATCCTCATTAAAGCCACAAAAATCGCATAATTGGTATTTCTTTAAGACTAAAAATATGTGTAAAAATGACGAGGCCTGAATCCAATTTGTCACCAGAGAAGGCGACAAAGGAGTTACAGAAAGTAATAGGCCTAATCTTGACATAAAGGACCTCGACACCGAAAAGGATGGGCGACCGACTAACTGACAAACCGCAAGTTGCTACTTGCCTTTCACCTTTACTTGGTCTTTAGCTGAAAGACCATCTATTTCCAGTGTAGATAACCGGTCCGTGGAGTTACATAAAATATTGTTTTGTATAAGATCTGAGGTTTCCAGAGCGATAAAATCTCACATCATAGCAGTGTGGCGTATAACAACATGTAGTACATCAGTACTTACGTTTCAAAACACACTGCCTTTTTCTTAAATGTGGACAGTGTGTGTCCCAGAAGCATTGCTGTCAAGTTCAAGAAATCAAGGATTCTGAAATGGGACCGACATGCACACAGTGGTAATCGAATAAAAAAAAATTGTTATTGCAGACTCTGTTAATGGTAGAGTCCAGATGAAATGTGATGGCATACGGTGACGCACGGGAGGGGAAGTGAAGGGGAAACTGGCGAATGGAGTGGGTAGCTAGTACTCTTCATACTACCTCGCAACATGGTGTATCCAGCATTACTACCGCTGATGCGCACAACTCGGCTGCCAGTAGTCGAATGAACTGACGCCCCCGCCGATTTAAATTGACTCGCCCATTTCGTCGAAAGACTAAATCTGGTTTCTGAGCGTGTGCAATCACATTTCAAACGCAGTCTACCTTGGAATATGTACAGGGAAACTGTAGGTTAATATTAAGCGGTTAATCCTGGTATTAATATGTATCACCAACTGAAACATTACGAAAATCTACATTTTGACACAACTTGAATATGCCTGCTTCGTATGATTCTCAAAGTACGTTCTGATGATTTCCCAAAGCAGCACTAAACTTCGTGTCTAATAATGGACATGGACTATGTTCTATGTAATTTATGATATAGCGTATATATTCATGCAGCCTAATTTAGATGGTCGCCAGTTTTCAAGTGTTCATACACGATGGTAAAGGATATGAAATGTAGTCCTTCCTGTGTTAAGGTTCTGACTGGGTTCCGAAACCGACAGTCGAGAAACACTGCTTCCCTTTGGGGCAGAAGCAAAAGAAGTTTTGGTTTTGCAACGCTTCTAGGCCGAAACTGCGGCCCACACAGTTTCTTGTCAATGACTACCGGAACTAAAGCAACCGAGGCGTGAAGCTGACAGTTCATCTACAGATAGTACCTACGTCAAGAATCAGTGAAGCTATACCACCACTCCATCCCCAAGTCTAATCGCGTACAGAGAAAAAAAAAATTCATGCACTTAATAGAATTTTAGTCAATTAAACTGCGAATATATAACTTTCTTTGATATAAAGTACAGAGTGGCAGAAAAATGGCAGACATAAATTTTAAAGTTATTAGTTAAAAGAGTCTTTACCTACTTAACGAACATTATCCTTACACAATAATACACTACCTGCAATTGGCGACGTTAAGCTGATGAAACTAGTCTAGTTCTGCAGACACAATCGGGGCAGAGTTACGAAATTTTAAAATTTGGAATGATCCATTGGCTTCTTAAGGTAATAATTTAGGAAAAATTGCAAACATCCAAAGAAATATAAAACAAATTTTGGCAGAGAACACATAGGCAATTGATTAACTAAGCTACAGTTCATATTCGCAATTATTGTTTTTCTTTTGTTTCAGGTAAGCAGAACAAGATGGGCACGAAGAATTGAAACTTGGTTCTTGGGTAAGCAAAGTTTTCCTCTATTTTATGTTTTGCTCACCGTGCATCTCAGTATAATCTTAGCAATTGACTAAATTAATGCACAAATTCTTGTTTTATAATAAGTTTATTACATTCCTCTACATGTTTCGAGCACTGTTGTGCTCATCATCAGGAGGTCAAAATTGTATTATACAGCATCTAGTATCATCACACTCTGTAGGTGGCTTTCCGATGCACAGGTTGCGCACCGGACGGCCACCTGCAGAGTGTGATGTTATCAGATGCTGTATAATATAATTTTGACCCCCTGATGAATAGCACAACAGTGCTCGAAACATGTAGAGGAATGAAATAAACTTAATATAAAATTAGAATTTGTGCATTAAGTTGGTCAATTGCTAAGATTATTCTTCCTTTTGTTAGACTACATTTTATTATTTTAAAAAGAGGGGAATATTGTGTTATCATTTTTGTATGTCCACCAGAATGACTATTGCAAGGAATAAAGTTTGAATAAGGTTGCGTTCTTGAATTACATTTAGTGTGAATGTTATGCCACTGAACGACACCCCACTTTCCTTGCGTTCTAGCATTTTATTTGTATGAATAACGCAACTGTGAAAACTCTTAGGTAGGAACGACACTAACGCTACTATACGAAAGGATCATAAATACTGTGACGTAACTACTCTTCAAAACCATTCAGATTTTTTTAGGTCGTTTGTGGGAATATAAAACCGCGTATTGGTAGCTCGAAATTCACATTTACCGTCATGTTTGTCTGTGACGGTTGTGGAAAAATAGTTTTGTTTCTCTATAGAACTAAATATGCCGATGCCTCAACATTTTCTGGTCCTTTCGCAACGTTGCGAAAAGCCACTATTTGTTGCGTCATGTTTGTCCGTCCTTCCATCCATCCGCTTGGAAGAACATGAAATAACTCACGAAGAACGTTTCTCCGTAAATTTGGATGGCTCACATACCTGCCTTAACTTACGGATAATATCCTTAAGTTTAACAGTAAAGGACAGACGACGAGGGTGACTGTATTTGACAGTTTCTTTGGTCTGCGTTAGAACTTGTAGACAAGTGAATCATGATTGACGCGTAAGAGCGTAAATATTAATTTATAATCACCCACACTTAATGTGTTTATCGAGCTATTTAAATTACGGTAGATATCTGATTATCTCCAGCATAATCCTCTTTTCTCTACAACTTCACTGTCACTTCTGGTTTTCGAATTTTTCTGTTATATAAAAGAGACCTAAAAGTCCAGTCCATCGTTCATCAAATTTGCATGGGCTATACTGATGAAACACGTGCGCGATGGTTCCAAAATGAGTGCAATACAGTGCGGGAAGTACATAGAGGGAGATCGGTACGTGGAAGCATTGGGACCGAACAGGTGTTCTCTTTTAAGAGCGAACATAAGAAAGACATTAGAGTAATATTTGAGCTAGTTTCATTGAGTTAGTTTTTATACGTTTATTGTAGACTGTACGTAGCACTTAACATGTATTAGAAAGAGAGAATAATATTTAAAATTATGATACATTTGAAGTCACAAAAGTACTTCAACTTTTAAAAGTGCAGAAAAATTTAATGCTAAACTAAACTACATGTTGTTACGTATAATAACTATTTGCTTCAGTATTTTGAATATAATATTTTGACTTTCTACAGGATTATGACCATTGTATATCACAGTTGGAATCTTACAGTACCTTCACGATTTTCTATCGTTTTCTGTTTAAAACCGAAAGTAGAACACAACTACAAATAGTTATAGATTCGATTCCCTTTCCTGGATGAAATTACTTGTAATTTTCCATAAATTAGCACCCATCTGTGAAATAATTTTTATTTGAAATTCTACAGACGATCATCAGTTATAAAAATGCACTTGGGGGTATATAAGCTTACAGTTCAAAATAATACAAATTACAGAAAATGTTCCATTAAAATATGATATTTGGATTTGCGCAACAAATTTTTGGCCGACTTTTTTTTTTCGTTTTGTTCCAATAGAGCCCATATTTTAAAATAAGATTTACTCGCAAATTTTGTACCATTTAAAACACATTGGTAAATATATGTACCACCAGCTATAACGTTAATAAATTCTTCCCTTTTCCTACGCTTTCTGTTTCGCACGATTCTCACCAATAACTGCGGATTATTTTCATACACAACATCAAACTGTTAGTCTTTGTAATGGACACGGACTGTGTTCCATCTGAAATGGGCACTTACGTTTGTTTGCATCATTTACACGAATATCAGCCTTCAGAGTGTTAAAATGTTTAGAAACTCTTTATATGACAAAATTTTACCTGGCGTATGTAATACGCGAATTGTGTGAAACTACATTTGAAACCTCTTGAGATGTATTGTAGGCCAAAATTATCTAAAGATTAGGAAAATTTCACTTGCGCTGTATGCAGTGTTTGTGTTTGGTACGATAAGTTTTACAACAACAGACAGCCGATAGGCCTATATCGACGATACAAGGTACACTCATGACAATGACACATGTAGAATAGGAAATAACAAAACCTTAATTGTGAAATGCTGGAGAAAGTGGTCAGTCCTATGCGCTGGCTGTGTTGAAACGTTTACAATATGGAAATATAATTAATGCAACATACGTACTTCACAAAATGTAAGCAACAAGTGGAAGGTACAAATTAGATACGTCACAGTAGTGAACAGTACACCGACACAGGGAAGAAACAACACATTTTATCTCAAGTAGAAAATCTAAAAAATGTAAATACTTCAAGTTTGATGATGATGATGATGATGATGATGATAATAATAATAATAATAATAATAATAGGTGCATTTATACGGAAATAGCAATGAGAGCACGCTGGATCAAGCTACGGAAATATGCGTAATATAATACAAATTGGAATTTAAATATTAGCATACATTTGGTTAAAAGGTATAACTTAGATATATTACATATAATAACTGGGTTATCTCTTACAATTATTGGCTTATGTTGGCACGAAGTATTAACTGCCTTTATCACAATTACTGTATTGTTTAGAGAAAAATATTTTCGATGCTTATACTTGCGTCAGTGTTAGTTCCTTCTGCAAACATAGGGTAGGTTTGTCAAATGTCGCATCGTTTCATTCTCCTGGACAAGTTTGTTGTTGGTGGCTTCATAATTTTATGTGATATGTCACTGGTAAATGTACACGAACTTTACAAGTTTTGTATGTGGTACGATTTCTTATGATGTGGTATTTATATTTATTAACACTTTTTGGGTTTCATTTATTCGATTTGTTAGTGATTACGCATGTAATATTTCTTCTCTTCTTTTGTTGTTGCTGTTGCTGATGCTGTTGTACTTCGATTCTCTTTTTGCTTGCCTTTTCTTCGTACTGTTTTTGTTGCGTCTGCTGTGTGCATTACTACTGGCGTGGATTTGAAATAGTTATTTTGTACAGATGCTGAGGATCGTTTGCCGAAGCCGGAACGCGTCTCTCTGATTTGCATGTAACAAATGTAATAAAAACCGTTCCCGAAGGCAATGCGGTAGCAGGCTTAGGTCTGCAGAAACTCGATTGCTGGAATCGCGGATTCCAATTCTGCTGAAGGCATGAGTGTTCGTCTCCAATGTTTGGTGTGTGTTGTGTAGGTAGCGGCCTCACCAACGGGCAGATCACTCGTTCAGAGGAGTCGTACCGAGTATGGTGTTTCTAATTGTGTGTGGTCTAGAAACCTCAACAGAGAGCCGGCCTGGGTCTGATTTCAGCTTTTGCGCCACAGAAAGAAAAGAAATAAATGGCTAAAGTTTATGCATAAAAGTTATGAATCTTTCCACTTGAGCCCCACGAAATATATAGTTACAAGAACGTAAGAGAGTTGTTACGCTTTGCGTACCTTTCATAACCCATTGCATTTCTTGTACTCTTTCGCTGCTTCTTTCCTTTTCCTTCCATTTTATCTCTTACTCTTCAATTATCATTCGATTCATTTCGGTGTATTTGAGTCACCGCTCGGATCTCCTTTAAATAATTACGTGTCAATTGAGTTTTGTAATAGGCCATCGCACTAAGCTTATCGGCAAATGAGATACAACAAACAATTTGTGTCTATGGCATCCGTCTGTGTGTGTTTTACAGACATTACACGCACACCACCTACATTCAGCCAACAGCTTATGAATCCGAAATGAGAGAACACAGGCGTATGCCATTCGACCTGAAAACGCGATATTGAAATCAAGTGCTGGAACTCATTAAGCAGTAAATGTCGCACAATAACTGTTATTAAGCTGGCTGACTCATGTTTGCTAGTGAGTCGTGAGATTTGCAAAGCTGAAAGCGTTACCGCGCGTGCGTGCATGCGTGTGTGTGTCGAGCCGCGTTGTGGCTTGCGCCCAAATAAACATACATTAGGCCTCATGATTAATGACGCATGTGACAACAACGCTCCCTACAACACATCCAAAAAATATGAACATATGTGACTAATTAATTTGGGAGTACCAATCAAGTATTTACACGGTAATGTTGGAAAATAACAGTGCCAGAAAACTGAGAACTTATATACATGTGTTATCTCTGTATTACTTTAAAACCAGTCATTCTTTCTAATCAACAAATTCCTAGAATTTGGTGCGAGACAAATTTTCATTATCATGTGAACGAGAATCCATAACTGGAACCTACCCCCGAGGCAGATAAATACAGTCCAAAACTTCATATTTTATTTCTTTAAAATCTATCTTACTACTATCTCAGTATTTTCCAATCTGTGCTGAATAAACAAATCCGACTAAAACGCCCTACGCCTGTTTTATTCTTCCCACGCTCGCTAAATACCCACATCACGCCTTTTGTTTTGATCGCCTTAGTGACCTTTCGTGAAGAGCATAAATTCTAAAGCTCTTTATGACGCACTTCTCTTCATCCTCCTCTTACCTCCCAACCACATGCAGGATCGCCGAAAAGGATCTCCTTGCATTTAAAGTGCAGCAAGTCGTGAAATGGGATACAGCACAACATTTTCTTTCATATATGGTGGACTTTTTGAGTCCAGGTTATTGATCCACCTTATCCGATCCATCGATTAGGAAACCCGGCATTCAAAACATGTCGAATCTTAATACTTTAACTGGGCGGTTCCCATACTAATCGAAAAAAGCTGCCCTTTGTTTTTCGCTTCCAGTGGCTTCAATTTGTGAGAAAGTAGACAGTTCTAACGCGCCCAGATAAAAGTTTCCCCTGATGGCGTTTTCTGAAAAACAGAAAGTTTGAGCTGCATATTCATACAGAAATCCCCAACATGCGGTCACTTCGGAGTGTTATTGACATACTTAACTCTTATCCTGCTAACGTGGAAAAAATGGTGAGTTCTTAATAATGCCAGCAGATGGGATTTAACTCGGGGTTTAAAGAGTTAAACTCTTTATTGTGTTGTTACGCTCCGCTTATTGGACAGTTGTAATGTTTAGCTTCGTAATTAATGCTCAAAGAAGCCGCGCCTCTCATTATCTACGTGTCCTTGAACTTATATTCTCGTGAATGTAATGCACCATTCAATCTATGAATTCGACTCTCTTCGGAGTATAAGTACTTTTCGTTTCATGGTTTCAGTTGAATTATGTAAGCAGGTAGGATCAACCACTTTCGTATCATAGTTTGTATCGTGGTTTTAGGCTCGCTACCCTATGAAGTGTGACGAACCCTATATTTTTTTGGGCTCCATACACGCGATAGGTATCCTTCTGTTTTCAGTATCGAATTCTGAAGTTCGGTCTTCGCGGTGATGTTTTAACGCGGAGCTATTCGCTGAAGCCACTCCATGGTGGCCACCAAATTTTCCCAGGAGGAGCGCGGTCGAGGGCCATACACAGACATCGTGTGAGTGATTGGACCAACAGGCAGTAGCCCCACATTTTATAAGTAAAAGAAATATTTCGCACTTGTTCTGTTGGCAGTTAGTGATCAAAGTACCGTTTTACTTTTTAGTTACTGGGTCGTATGCCAAGAACTCCGAATCATCAGCTTTAAAAACTCACTTCTGTGTGGGAAGAAAAATGCGAGGCGTTACTCTCAAACTTCCGCCGGGAAAGCACTAGACCGTTGTTACCCAGACTTGTTGCTCGTGGACTTTTGTGGCATCGAAAAAATCTGTGGATCCTCGAACGCTTGCTGACGTAAATATAGATGTCCGCTTGATAGGAATCCAAAATTAAAAATTTATATCTCAAGACCGATTTATAAAAATAGTAATACATACTATTAATATACAAAATGATTCATGTCATGATTTTACCTTAATTAAAATTAGTGGGTAATTATTCCATAGGGCTTTATCTACTTAAATGTTTAAGATGCAGGGACATTGTTCTTATCCTAGAGGTACTTGTTTTATTGGCAGTAAATGTTCTGTACCGTATCCATTGAAATCTTCAAGAGAATTTTGTGAGACTCAAAGTGCGATACTATTGTTTCATGAGAATTAGCATGATTAAGTACGGCCGATTCCGGTAGCGGCGCGGGGTTAGGGTGTAGGTCTGCGGCTGCTCGCTTCCTGGGACTTTAGGCTCGAATCCCGCCAGCCGTATGGGTGTCTGTTGTGATTGTTGTGTGCTGTCAGACAGAGGTCTCTGCGACAGGCCGATCCCTCTTGCATGGGAGTCCTACCGAGTGTGTTCATGTTTGTGTGTGTGTGTGTGTGTGTGCATTTGTGTGTGCGTGCGTGTGCGTGCGCGCGCGCGTGTGTGTACGTGTGTGCGTGCGCGTGTGTGTGTGTGTTATTGGGTGTGATAAGATGCGACAATAACCCTCTGCACCTTCAATGAATAGCTTTAAGAGGTCAGACTGAGAAAGAAAGAAAGAAAAGAAAGAAAAGAAAGAAAGAAAGAAAGAAAGAAAGAAAGAAAGAAAGAAAGAAAGTTGGTCCACTTCACTAAATTTAAAAGATTTTAAGTAATTTTATGATCACATGTGTCTAGCTCTTATTTGAACCAAAACGCAGACTTTTATTAGTTTCGTTAAAGGACAATTATTGTTCGGTTTAACGTTTTAAGATCCATGCGCATAAAGGTAGATTCATGTGTTTAGCAGAGATTGATAAAACATAAATTCCTGATTTTCTCTCTATAACATATGCTTTGAACCTTTGACAGAGTTTTATGTGTCTGAATATAGGACTTACGGTACTCCAGTCAAGCATATATTATTCACGTCATGTGAGAATTTAATTCACTTTAATTCTTTAACGCCTATAGGTCAGTATATGCACAAGATAAGTAAACAAGACAGGCAATGTACGTATGTTACATTGTGACGCGTTTGTACAATCATTGTTGCAGTGTAAAAGAAATAAATATTACATTAAATAGGTATATGTAGTCTGAGGTAACCAGAGGCAATGCACATGCGCCATATTGTCATCTGTAGCTTGCTGGCTCTACAATAATATTACCCATTATCTCATAAAGGGCACTATTTTCGAAAAAATTTATTAAGCATGAAACGTGTGTTTTGATTTTCTATACACCGCTTTTCCGCAAAATTCTCATTCTAAGAAGAACTGAGCGAGATACAATAAAAAAACGTAAACTAGTCTTTACGTCAAGTACACGTTACTCTTGTCAAATTTTAATGAAACTGAATTTTTTTGACAGAATTTCAAAAAATACTCAAATGTCAAATTTCATAAAAATCCGTGTAGGGGGAACCGAGTTATTGCACGCGGACAGAAGGACAGACGGATAGACACACACGACAAAGTTAATAGTCGCTTTTTGGAATTATGCAGTAGCGCTTAAAAACTGTACGTCCTTCTGACATATTGAATTTATGTATTTCGTATGGACTCCAGAACATGCAGTGGTTATGTTCCAACACGGTATTGACTAGTTTCTATAAATGAGACACAGAGTGTTTACTACGCGGTACGGACTGTGAAGTTAAATATAATTCAGGTAAATTACATTCTCTCAAGGATACAATATACAGGGTGAGCATAAAGTCTTTCCCTGATTACAAACATTTATTACAAGAAAACTACTGTAAGTGGAATACAAGCATATATTTTTTAATGTAACTCAAGAAGTTTTCTACAACACATTAATACACTTCAACATGTGCTCCTTTTGTATGTCCTATACCAAGGTCCATTATGTTTGCCATGGAATCATATTTTGTACGCAATGCAGTTAATTTATACCTTTAAGTAGTGTGGCAAAATGAAGATTTTAAATCAAAATGGTGAGACAAAGTTTAGTTCGAATTTACAGTTCAAAGTTTGAATGAAATCGTCTAGCACTTCGGTCAATGTTATTGACCGAAGGTCACAGGTATTGATTTAACTTCTCTTCGGATGACACATACGAAGTTAATAATTAAATAATGGCAGATGTCGCAATTATCAAACTTAAGAGGCCAAAGGATTAACGTAATTTTATAAAAACATTATACAAAAAATATGAATAAATGCATTGTCACAAAAATTAAACTGAAATAGGAAAATGTACATTTAAAGCTGTACAACATCGCCCGCCTACAAAGAAAAAAAATCTCGAAAATAGAATCCCCTCTCTTTGAATGTCGTGACAAAAATACGGTCCATCTACTGTAATATATCAAGGGAGATTTTATATGAGCCTTATGGATAAACCGTATAGGTTCAAGTAGCGTAGATAGAGTAATGCATGACAAATTTGTCATAGTAGTAATTACTGCACTACTCACCCATTAATTACTGTTATTGCACAGCGCAGGTGAAACTGCGATTAACAAACTTGATAAGCTGAATGTGTTTACTGTACTTAAAATGCCGAACACTGGACATTTAAAACGCACCCAGCGACATTCATACATGGAGCATCACAATTCACAAATTACTTGCAATATTTTCGAAATATGACGCCGAAAGTACATTTAGTATATGTCTATGTCCAATAAAACAGAATTTTGTTTTTAAACCTGGGGTGCATTTTACCTGGGCGCTGATAAGTCCTTAGCCCGACCAGGAAGGAAACAAGCGACCAAACTAGGGGTTTATTCAACATACTCTCCACGAAGCTCAATACACTTCTTAGCCCGTTGCTCTAACTTTTGGCAGCTACTCAAAGAAATTTCAGAAGTTGTCCGTCCAACCAGGTCTCCGCGACAGCAATGGCTAATGGCTAAGGACTTATCAGCACCCTCTGTACCTTAAATAGTATCCACGTGATGTCACAACCTAGGCCATTTTCAAGTAAAAGATTTATTTTTTACAATCAAACATGCCTATGGAAATTATTTACATAGGCTATAAGCAGATAAAAGAGAATACATCTTTGAATTTAATAAGCGTATTTTGAAATAGATTATAATATAAATCCTGTCGTTTCAGCGAAATAGCAAAAAAGTTTATTCTAAAATTTTGTCTGAAATGGGTGAAAGCAGAAAGAGTGAAATTTTCCTTAACGACGCGTCAAGTAGCCCACATTGTAATTTCATAGGACTGAAGTATGAAAATATTACATTTTTCTTGCTTATGTGTATTGCTTTTAGAAACGAGTTATTCTTTGAAAACTCATGGAATTAAGTAATATGACAGACCAATTCTGGACAGTGAGCGGTATGCACCCTTTGGTAGAAGCATGAACGGAACTAGTGTAAAGGAACAGAAGGTACGTATACCACATGGGGAATCAGAGCTGTTGAAGTTAGCAGTAGTAGGAACAGCATTCAACCTTTGGTATCTGACCTCATTCTCCAGGACGTGGCTCTTTCTAGGTTTCCTTATATGTAACATTCATGTAACATTTACACTGCACAAGGACAAGCAGACAGCACAGAACAGTCCATATGACGTTTAAAACCGCTGGAAGCAATAACATTCAAATGTCGCAATGTTGTGACTGTCTACAATCAAACTCAACGCTTTTACTCTCCCTCTTCTGAGTCATTTCCATATTATTGCACGTGGTAATTATACGTAGAGCTAAACGTCTGAATTAAGTATACGGAACACAGATAAATTATAGTAACTAGTAATTTAGGTTTACAAATATTCTGAAATGGATACCAACCTTCAGTGTTTATAGCTTTTTAGAATTCACTACACAATGCCTATCTTAATGTAGTGAACTAGTAAGTTTTGCACGTATCAGACACCGTGGTTATTCTGGGCAAGTCTTGATGTTAAAAACACTATATTTTGCACATACCTCGTACTAATGTTTTTGTACGATTGAAGAGCTAAGAGTGAGTATTTCTGTAAGCATCATTAACGTTTTTATATTGTTAAACGGAGAAGAAGCGTGTTTTCTTAGGTAGAAACTGAATTTCTAAGCGCGATCGCAAAACAGCGAAACACGACTATCAGATGGATCATGTCTCTATCTGTCCATCCGTGCAGAAGAACTGGGTTCCCACAGAAGGATTTTCATAAAATTAGTAAATATTCTGTGGAGGAACCTTAAATTTCATTAAAACATGAAAAGAATAACAGGTACTTTACATGACGTTACATGTAAATTTATGATAATATCTCGCTGAATTCTTTTTCGAGTGAGAAATATTTTGGACAAAAGTTGCAGGGAAAATCAAACCACACATTTTGGTTGCAGTGTTTCTCTTTTCGAGAATCGTGCCGTATAAGAGACATAGTGTAAAAATACTGTAGAGCCAGACAGGCCAAAGACGACCGTAAGGCGCATGCGCATTGCATGCTGGGTGACTACGGCTACAGACACACTCTCAGAACATGTAATACTTATTGCTTTCCTACTGCAACAATGGTTGCACGGACGTGATTCAACATCACGTTATAGGCAACTTGCCTGTCCTGTTAAGTTTCAGTTACTTTCAAAACACCGTGTCTTATAGGTTTAATACACTATCTTCCTGGTACCAAATGTTTTGACGAGTAGTTAAATACGAGTACTCGTATTCAGTTGAAAACGCACTTCCTGCCACAGAACCCAGATTCGTGAAAATCATGACAGAGGTCAGCAATCGGAGTCTCATCGATCGGCGAAGCCGTGTTACATATTCAATCAACATGTGTCCAACGTGCATTTTAATGTTATCATTCTGTCGACAGTCAACGGCCTGAAGTGGTCTGTTCTGCTTGTAATATTGAACGAGTTTGTGTACATTTTCTGTTTTAGAATGATTGTTACAATTGACACTTCAATCTTTTCCGGTTTCACGGTCATGTGTTGATGACTCAATGCTCCGCAGTTCCAAATTTCCAAAATATTTTAGGCTTATGATTATAATTCGTATGCGACCAGTAAATTAGAAGTCCGGTTCTGATATACCGTTCTTGCAACATAAATATTTTATGAAATATTTTGAAGCCTGAAATGATAGTTACTTTTAGAAATAATTATAATGCTACTGGGGTGCTAATAAGTCCTTAGTCCGACCAGGAGGGAAACAAGCTAATGTTTCTGTCAGAATGGCGTGAATTTCCTTCGGGCCCTTGCCTTGCAGGGGGGAAGAAAGCTTGATGACAGATCGCGTCTCGATGTTGATGAAATCGCGCGCATCCCTGACATGCTTCCAAGCTTGTTTCTTTCCTGGTCGGGCTAAGGACTTGTCAGCACGCCGATATGTGGTATATCATAACATCATGTTTAATTTGGGCTTGAATTTTTTTGTGCTGAAAACTAAATATATTTGCATGTCTCACCATCAAAATGTAGAATAAAATCACAACACGAAGAGAGAGAATAAAGTCGCTGAAAATGTGACTAAGCTCAAATAAAAATAAACGACAGTGACAGTAAACAGAAGATGAGCGAACAAATTAAGAGCAGACTGAATCTGTGAAGTACTTGCCATCAACTACCATCAAAAATTATTATATTCGTTATTTTGTTTCTTTTTTATGCGGATGTAAAACTTGGTCTCACACGTCGAGAAGGACCTTAGCAGTAGATGTTCGAGAATAGGGTGCTAAGGAAGGTGTTTGATCCTAAGTGGGAGGTTGTAGCTGGAACCTGAAGAAGACTGAATAGTAAGCAGCTACATGGTTTTCATCACTCACCTAATAAATTTGCATGATAAAATTAAGAAAAATGAGATGGTCCGAACATGTGGCACATATGTGAAAGAAAATGATAAACTACAGGGTTTTAGTTGGAAAACCCGAAGGATGGAATCGGTTGGGAAATCTGCTTGTAGATAGAAGGATAATATTAAAATCTGTTAGTCAAGAGAGAGGATGAGGTGTTGTAGATTTGAATAACCTGAGTCAGAATGAGAAAAAGTGTTCGGATTTCGTTAAAATGACAATGAAAATTCAGGTTACATCAAACGAAGGGAATTTTCTTACTAGATGTAAACACATTAACTTCTAAAGATGTATTCTGAACTATAGAGTTTAAATTTATTATTCATTCACATTCAGCCTGTTGTTCCTCGACACTATTTGTCTTAGTACGTAACTCCGAATTTATGATGTACGTACTTTTAAACTAGGTATAACATTTTATGTAAGACAAAGCTCATCTTTACTCGATGCACAGATTCCTCTCTCAGCTGTAGCCTACAGACCTTCTTTGTCTAGCAAAAATCCTTTCTCAACAAAATTTCTCTGCCATTCACTAAGTGGCATTTATTGAAAGGTTCCTTGACGTACTTTGAACTTGTGTACTACACTTCATTTCTCGAAACACAAAAACACTTGAGTTTCCTGCACAAGAGTAAAGTCGCCATTTTGCCTTCTACTACCGGAACGCTAAAAGTGGTGGCATGAGGTACTAACACTGAATGTAGACTACTACAGCTATCGCACTCCAGATACAAGAACACATTTGAGAAGCCAGCTGTGCTGCATACAGTTGTCACGTAGCTATGAATAAGAGCCCTGTAATTCCTCCTCATTTTTAGTTAAATATTCGCCACTAACAATGTTTAGTACAAATATCACAATGTATAAAAGGCAGAGAAAGAAACCAACAGCCAAGTCACAGTGTATAATCTAAACTACACACATTTTATATCATGCGACATGCGTCAGTAATATGAAACATTATTCAGAGAATCGATTAGACTTCATTTTAACTTTAAGAAAACAAAATTAGTTTTACTGTACGTCAGAGAAAAAAATTAAATTCGCCGAGATATACTTAGTGCATCCTGGAGACCAAATGCTGACTCAGTCCATTAAGCAATTTCAGAGATTAAATATGGGCGAAATACATCCTTGATATAGCATGCTGATGTTTTACTACAAGTTATAAAAAAGTGCTTTAGAAATGGTAAAAAATATATAGTCTTTCCACAAATCCTTCACAGCAATTTCTCAAAAAATCTGTTCGTCTTTTCAACCATTCTGTCAAGTGTCCTTTTCTCTTTGTTCGTAGTACATCGCTATTTTCTATTTGATTTAAATTCGTTCTCTCTAAACTCCACCTTCTCCCTCGAAAGACTGAGAGCCTTTTGCATTAACGGATTTGGTATATAGTAATACTGAAAGGGTATTCTATTGTTACAACAAGAACGCCTTCGGAAAGAAAAAATCTTCTTTCGTTTTAAGAACAGTAGGCCTACCCTTACAATATTCCATCCTCTGAGATTCCCTGTGACCGGAAGGTACAGAATAACTGTGACAAAGAACCTACGCGACAGCCGTTCCAGAAGTCTTTACGCTGTAAACGAAGTGGCCCTAGGGATGGCTTTAGCGATTTCGCAAGAAAGTAACAGTGGGTAGCCTTCTATACCCGAGCGGGTCTGTTCAACCTCTCTGGTTGTGTGGGGAACTTTGGGAAACATGTGATGTCTGTGTGGGCAAAATAAAGTCCAATACACATAACTTTGAATGTGTAAGTATAAATGTAATTAAATGTATATATACTTTTATTCGCTTAGCTTCTCTACATATTACGGCAATTAAACATATGACAAATATAAGGTGAGGACCGCATAAACGGTAAAATCACAAGCTAGGAAAAGAAGTTTAGCGAACGCGTACCAAATAAATGAGTAATACGTGGTCTGTTAGAAAAGTATCCGACCTTTGGCCGGGAAAAAGAAACTGGCTTACTTGGAGCGTTGGACACCTAATCACCCTCAAAGTAGTTCCCTTGGGACTCCACACACTTCTC
>Ga0123355_10005939_pt1 | contig 17991 bp, 16 predicted proteins | sample TergutEmb28metaG_3_FD_89872 | JGI IMG/M metagenome (GOLD analysis project Ga0123355, IMG submission 89872) | Embiratermes neotenicus P1 segment gut microbial communities from Petit-Saut dam, French Guiana - Emb289 P1 | ecosystem: Host-associated > Arthropoda: Insects > Digestive system > Gut ... | reverse complement strand
TCTCCAACCCTCAATTTTGGTCGCTTGTAATAAGTTGCGAAATTTGCTATACTATAGTTAACGCACTTTGAAACCCAAGGCGCAGAAGGCTGGTTGTTCGCTACGCTCACTCTCGACCAAGCAACCAAGGAAGCTGAACGCCAGAATATTCCGCGTGTGCCGCGCTTATAAATCCGATATCTTCACCATCGAATTTATGCGGCGATTTCCCACTCTGTGGAAAAAATAGAGGGCGTGAAGCGTTTTGACTATTGACCGGAAGAAACCGGCGCGCCACGCTTCTTGGCGCGTTCCTGCGCAGCAGGAATCTTGAGATAGCGGCTTGGGATTGAAAAGACATTCACTATATGATATTGCTAAAATTCATAAAGGAGATGGTTTCTTATGCCTTCAACGCCTGTTACTATCACTGTTATAATGGCTAAAATAGCAATCGGCGCGCCTCTATCTGGTGGAGAGTTTATATTTTCTCTGAATGCTGAAGACGATACGCAAATGTATACAGCATCTAATGATGCTACAGGATTGATTACTTTCCCCAACGTAAGTTTTTCAAGTATAGGTGATTATCATTATACTGCTAAAGAAGTATCGGCCCCCGATGGTTGGGAGCGTGACAATACTGTTTGGCCAGTTGACATTGAAGTATATACAGTAGGAGATACCGACCCGGCAGACATTGATACACCTGCTACATTACACGCTCTAGTTTCGTATCCTAATGGGGTGCCAACATTTGTGAATAAGCTTCAAGGTGTAACTTGTGGATTATTTCAGTTTCCAGATTTAGTGTATACAGCACCGGGCGTGTACGAATACACATTGAAAGAACTTACTCCATCCGGTGACGGTTGGGACACAGACCCAAGCGCAATACACGTGATTGTAACTGTTATTGATGATGGACACGGTAACTTGGTTGCCGCAGTAAGTTATCCGAGCGGCTTTCCCTCATTTACAAACACCTATAATGCTGACCCGGCTCGCATCATAATCAGTGGATGCAAAACTGCAATTGGCGCACCGCTACCTGCTGGTCGATTTGTATTTGGCTTATACGACCAAAATAATAATTTGATTTCAACCGTAACCAACGGCTCTGCGAATGAGATAATAGTGCCTGGCAACTAAAATAAAACGATAACCCCACTATGAACATGGGGTGGGATTATCGCTATTTTCAAATGGGGGATGATTAAGATGGAATATCATTATAACTTTAATTTTCCTGCGCTTACTTTCACATCTCCCGGCATATACACGTACACAGTAAAGGAACTTTCACCATCAGATGATGAATGGAAAACAGATGACCGAGTTTATCGAGTTGTAGTTACTGTAACAGTTACAGGGGACGGGACTCTTGCGGCATCAGTAGAATACCCAGACGGTAAGCCCCGATTTATAAACAAATATAAATGTGATTGTTATCCGCCGCCAAAGCCGCCAAGCAACGTTTGCAAATATTTTGATTGTCTGCCTTTTCCTATGTTTTGCTTCAGGGCACCGCAAAAACCGGAATTTACGGATATTATGAAGGAATCACCAAACATCTTTGAGTGGTGGGAGAATTTGCTCAAGCATTTGTGTGATGATTAAAGCTATCCGGCGACTAATAATTTCTAATGTAATTTTACGGTAAATAGTAAAAAGCCGCTATTTTCAAAGAAAATAGCGGCTTCCTGTGCTGATGCTACCTAAGTGGGCATTGAGGGACTTGAACCCCCGGCATCCTGCTTGTAAGGCAGGCGCTCTCCCAGCTGAGCTAAACGCCCAAATGTTAAAATTTCATATTCCGTCACTATGTTCGCTAGGAATATAAGCGACCCAGAAGGGGCTCGAACCCTCGACCTCCGGCGTGACAGGCCGGCACTCTAACCAACTGAGCTACTGGGCCAGAACTTTATTACCTAGACCATTATAATGCATGGTTCACAGGAAGTCAATATGCAATTTTATTTTTTTACAAAAAAGTTATTTTAGCTCGTGGGCTGTTGACGGAGCGTCAATGATTCCGGCAAAAAGTTCATACCAAGATGTTTGGGCGCGAACATTGAGCCCTTCAGGCGTATCAGCTATAATGCTGACTTTTTCCACGCCGTTTATGTTTAGCAGCGTTTTCAAAATCTGCCCGAGATAAATCCGCTCGAGCATTGTGCCTCCGTAAGAGCCCTTGGGAACATAAATATGTATTGATAAGTGACCATTTCTATAAAACGCGTCAAGCAAATGAATATCAGAAGGGTGGGGGTAAATATTTGGTTTATCAAGTGCTAGAAGATAATTTGTCGCGGCAATTGCTTGGCAGGATTTGAGCATCTGCGAATTTAGCGGCATTTTTACGTAGCTAAACCAATGGTTATCATACTCACCAAACTCAACGAAGCTAATTTTCATCTCATTTATATTATCCGCACAATAAACCCTTTGTGGAAACAGTAAAAGCATAATTATTACGAGAATCGGTAAAATAAATCGCAAATCAAAAGCCTCCATTCGGCAAAAGTCCTTTTTTCCATATTATCCCATTAATTGGAACGCATCAAGAAAAAGAGTATGCCAAAATCTGTCAAAAAACTGTATTTATATGATAATAAAAGGTAACCAAAAATGAGGGCTTGTATATTATGTTATAAGCGGATTAAATCAATCATAAAGGTGAAAATAATGGAAGAGTTAGCGAAAAATTATTTCGGCGGAGGCTGAAACTGCTCGTTGTGTGTGCTGCGGGCCGTAAGCGAAAAATATGATGTAAAACTGCCGGATGAGATAGAAAAAATGATGAAAGGCATAAGCAATGGATTTGGCGCAGGGCATATTTGTGCTGCGCTAGTATCGTCAATAATGGCGATAGGGCTAATTTGCCCTTCGGGCGAAGTGGTTTCGGCGCGCATGGAGCTGCTAGATAAGTTTTATGATAAATATAAAACATTATCGTGTGCGGAGCTGAAGATGTTGGGCGAATGCGCGGATATAATCGCTGAGTCGGCGAAGATATTGGATGAGATAATTGCTTCTAAGGGGCAGCAAAACTAAATAGTAAAATCAAAAGAGTGTAATCCTACCGATTGCACTCTTTTAATTTTTGTAGTATCATTATAACAATAAACAAACCCCCAAAGACGGAGGAAAGTATGTACAAAATCGGAATCGACATAGGCGGAACGAATATAGTGGGCGCAGTCGTTGATATGAACGGCGAAATTGTGGTGAAAAAGACCATTCCGACCCTTTCTGAGCGTGATAATGGGCTGATTATCGCGGATATAATCGCGCTGTGTAAGAGCTTAGTGGGCGATAGTCCAAGCGACATCAAATCAATCGGGATAGGCTCTCCCGGAATTGTAAATCCTGAAAAAGGCACAGTTGTTAATGCTGCAAACCTTGGTTTTGACGATGTGCCGCTTCTTAAAATGATAAACGTGGAGCTGGATTATCCTTTGCATATCGGCAATGACGCTAATTGTGCGGCTCTTGGCGAAAGCGTGTTTGGTGCTGCAAAAGGCAGCCGCCATTCGGTTACGGTTACGCTTGGGACAGGTGTAGGCGGTGGGGTAATCATTGATGGCTCTATTTATTCGGGCGCTTTTTTTGGCGCAGGCGAGGTTGGGCATCATATTATTTGTATTGGCGGCGAGCTTTGCGGTTGTGGCATGAAAGGCTGTTGGGAAGCGTACGCGTCGGCTAATGCACTGATTCGCGACACTATAAAAGCGGCAAAAGACAATCCGCTCAGCCATATAAATCAGCTTATAGATAATGATTTGGAAGGTGTATGTGCAAAAACCGCCTTTGATGCAGCCTTGGCAGGCGATGATGTCGCAATAGCTGTCGTAGAACGCTATATCGACTACTTGTGCGCAGGCTTGATAAATATTATTAACATTCTTGAGCCGCAGGTCGTTGTTATAGGCGGCGGTGTAAGTGGGCAAGGGGACGGATTGATAGAAGCGATTGAAGCGCGCATGGACAAGTTCGCGCTGCTTGGTGAGCGAAATGTCAAATTCGTGGTAGCGAAGCTTGGCAATGACGCGGGGGTAATAGGGGCTGCGCAGCTTGCGGAGCAAGGGGTATTAAAATGAGACTAACTAAAACATATACATGCTGGCTGCTAAGCCCTGTGATAGTAATCATAAGCTTGCTTATGTTTGCTCTCTCGCATAGAAGCCAAAGCTTCGCCGCATGGTATGCGGCTAATCTATATCCGATTCTCCCACATACGATTGGCAGATTTTTCAGTCTGTTTCCATTCTCGGTGTTTGAAATAGTGTTGATTTTACTTGTTTTATTGAGTATCTATGGCGTGTCATTTTTCGTCATAAGTCTATGCACATCAAAAGGGCGCGCGCGGCTTTGGTGCTGGGCTAAAACATATGCTTCGACAACCTTGCGACGTATGATGAACATAGCTGCTATTCTTGTACTGTTTTTTGTACTGGGGGCCGGCATTAATTATAACCGCGAGTCATATGCTGAGCATGTAGGCATTGTCGTTCAGGAATCGCCTGTGGATGAGCTGATACAATTGTACATGATTTTGGTGGAGCGGGCAGAGTTAGTAGCGCCTCTGATAAATACGGACGCAAATGACCGATTTGTGTTTCAAAGCGATAATGTTCATAACGATGCTGGGCGGGCAATGATGGAGCTTAATGATTTGCACGGCGGACTAATTAGCTATTTTCCGCGCGCGAAGGGCTGGCTTTTGTCGCGCCAGGTACTCTCAAACATGCAAATTGCCGGCGTATTTACGCCGTGGACGATGGAAGGTAATTATAACGCTGATATGCCTGCCCAATCAATTCCTTTTGTCATCGTGCATGAACTTGCCCATGTTGCCGGGCATATGCGCGAGGATGAGGCGAATTTTATAGCATATTTGGCGGCTAGAAATGTGGATAATGTTGATTTTAACTACAGCGCAGTTTACACCGCGCTCAGCTATACCTTAAACGCCCTGCGTCGCTCACTAAGCGCGCAGCAGCATAGCGAACTGTTTGCAATGCTCCCCGAACAACTTCAAAGGGATTTCGCCGCCGCTCGTGAGTATTGGCAAGCGTTTGAAGGACCGGTTGCGGATATGTCAACTCGGATGAACGATGCATACCTGCGGATGAATCAACAGGAGGACGGAGTTCAGAGTTATGGTCGAATGATTGACTTATTGTTGGCATATTATCGCAATGATAATAGAATCGTTAGAAATAGGTATTAGAATCGATAGAAATAGATAATAGTCGTAAAAAAAATAAAAATATAATTGCAAATGCTGACGGATTAAGGTATAATTCATTTAATGGGATAAGTTCTATCGCTATGTAAGCGATTTGTGCTTGTTCATTTTGTTGGTATATAGTAACAACTTTGGAAATACTCTTAATATGAGCGTATTTTGGAGCCTGCAACTAAAAGGCTGGCAGTTACTAAGCATGTAGAATCATGCGATAATAAGTATAGATGGGGGAATAACGGCTATGGGCACTGAAAAAGATAATTTTGATATTTGGAATGAAATTGGCTTTCAAAATGAGGAACTGGAAATAAATTCGGACAAGCCTAAGGCTGAAGAGCCTGCTGCGCCAAAAGCGCAAGCGCAAGAAGACTCCACTGTGCAAGATATTTTAGAGAGCTTTAACTTCTCGGATATCACTAGCACGGAGGACTCAAGCGTCACGGATTTGTTGGACAGCGAAGAAGTTGATGAAAATAAAATGAGCATGGCTCAAGAAGAAAGCTATGAAAAAGACGATAGCGTTAATATTCATTTGGGAATTGTTATTTCTCCTGATGAATACACGTCTGAAAATATTGAAATTTTAAAGAAAAACTTGATTTCCAAAAGAAATGTTAAGTTCTGCTCGGAGCAATTTGACGGCAGAGTTGTAAGCTATAATATCGTTGGTGTTGATGTTATGCCGGACGCTGTTACGGCACTCCTTGACGAAGCAATTGACGATAGCGGCGAGCTTAACAAAAAAACCTATGTAAACTCGGTCAATATCGTTATTGATATTGGTTCAGGAACGACAGATATGGCGTCAATTCAAGGCTTCGATGTTATTTCTGATTCGGAGCGACAGTTCAACATCGGTACAAATGACGCGTTTAGCGATATCGCTCAAGAAGTTGAGAGAAGATATGCTTGTGGATATATTGAAACTACGCTTATCTCTAATGTTGTACGTTTCCCACTTGGAGTATGCCCGGATTGCGGCTCAGCTTCAGTAACGAGCAAGACTTGTAACTGCGGCGGCGAGTATGAAATGAAGCGTAATATGATGAGAATCGGTCAAAAAGTGTTCGATATTTCGGACATCGTAAACGATGTATTTAACGAGAAAGCGGATAATATTGCTAATATTTTCAAGAGATATTTAGATACTTTGATAAAAGTACGTGGCATAAACAAATCTGCGCTTGACACTATTTTGATAGTAGGCGGCGGCAGCGAGCTCTTTGGCAAGCTGGTTAAAGAGAAGATTGCTGACTTTGTTGGCGAATTTGTTGAGATTAAGAAAGCAAACCGTGCTATTTGGAAGTCTGTAAACGGTCTTGGCAAATATATCGTTATGAAAAAGAGCAAAGGCAGAAAGGATTTCCAACGTTTTGCATTCATAGATGTGGGTAACTTTGCGACAAAAGCAAAGCTTGTAGATGCTGACGGAAGCGAGATTGGCAAGCCGATTGAGCTTATGACAAAGATTGCGACACCTGTTAAACAAGGCAATATCAATCTTCGTAAAGTTCATCCAATGATGGATTTGCACTTAGAAATCAGCTCTGAAAACGGTGAAACGCATCCGGGCGATGGTTCATACTTCGTTTCGCATCACGCGAACAAAGGTAAGAATCTGAAAACGCGCAATTCATTGACGCAAAAAGTAATGGATGAGATGGTTTATGTAATGATTAACTCTACTGTCGGCGTACTTTTGGCTAGGGATAAGACGATGTAGTGTGGGAAAAAATTATAAATAACAAAAAGATGACTGTCCGAATGAGGCAGTCATCTTTTGTATGGCTTAGCATGTTTATTGAAAGGGGCGACAGAAATGGATATCAAAAATTTTACTCCTGTTGGAATAAAAACGAATGTGCAAGACGAAGGCCCGTTTTACCACGGCACAAAGGCGGATTTGCAATGTGGCGACTATCTTTTGGCTGGATTTAGCTCCAATTATACTGAAGAAGAAAAGTCGAATTATGTTTACCTAACGGCAACGTTGGACGCCGCAATATGGGGCGCAGAGCTGGCACAGGGCGATGGGGAAGGCAGAATTTATATTGTTGAGCCAACGGGCAGCATGGATAATGATCCTAATTTGACAGATATGCGCTTTTCCGGCAATCCGACAAGGTCGTATCGTACAAAAGAGCCATTGCACGTAGTTGGCGAGGTAGATGATTGGCAAGGTCATTCGCCGGAGGAGATTCAGAAAATGCGTGATGGAATCGAGAAGGCAAAACAGCTTGGGTTCGGTATTATAGTCGTTAAACATGAAAACCCCCACATAAAGCTTGTTAATTTACCGTCATATGTCGTCGAGCCTTCGCTGCCTGTACCGCTGTGGGTACTGCGGCAAAGGCTCTCCTAATCTAACAAAAAATTACCTGCGCTTTCTTGTGTGATTTTTCAAGTTTAACGACTATATTAACTAGCTTATGAATCTATCAAAATAAAAGCGGATGCTAATCAGCATCCGCTTAAAAATTCATACACAAGTTACTCTTCTAACAACCCACTAAACTTCTTCAATGCATCAGGAATATCAATATTTTGCGGGCAGAGTGGGTTACAAAGACCACACGCGATACAAGCTTTAGGTAACTTATCCTCTGCGAGCGTTCTAAGTGTCGCTTTAACCGTCCAAGAAACCTCGTAAGCTGCCTCATTGTACAAGCTGAGAAGGACAGGGATGTTCAGAGCCTTAGGGCAAGCGTCCATGCAATAGCGGCAAGCAGTACATGGCGCGAGTTCCGCAATAGTTTCGACAACTTTATCTATAACGGCTTGATCGGCGGCAGTTAATGGGTCTTCTTTTTTAAAGAAGCTCAAATTCTCATTAAGCTGCTCCATTGTGCTCATGCCGCTTATGAGGGTTGGCGTATTTTCAAGCGATTGCAAGAACCTGAACGCCCAAGCGGCTTGTGGGTCGTTTGGGCGAGCTAGCTTTAGCATTTCAGCCGCATCTCCCGTTAGGCTGCATAGTTTGCCGCCTCTGACAGGCTCCATGATAAAGACAGGAATGCCGTATTTTGTGAGAACTTCGTGCTTCTTGCCCGCTTCTTGTAACGTCCAGTCGAGATAATTGCATTGTATCATGCAAAACTCCATCTCGCTCAACAGCCCAAGCCCTTCGGTATATTTCAAGAAGCTCTCAATAGTTTCCGCGCGTCCATGAGCGGAGAAGCCAAGATGCTTTATGCGGCCGGCTTTTTTCTCTTCCACAAGATATTTAACCATTTCAAGCTTCTCATCCGTGTATATGTCGTATGTATTTTCAGAAACATTATGCAGCAGGTAAAAATCAAAATAATCCACGCCGCATTTGTTTAACTGGAACTCAAAAATTTCAGAAACATGGTCGATTTCCTTTGTTTTCATATCGCCAACGCCGTCAACGCCTATTTTGCCATTGTCCAAATAGCGCATGAAATTGCCCGGCATTTTATCAGCCAAATACCAAGTATCACGAGGGAATTGGCTAAGAATCTCGCCAAGCACGCGCTCAGACTCGCCGCCGTGATAGAAATACGCCGTATCGTAATAGTTAATTCCGCTTTTATAAGCATGCTCGATAAGCTCACGCGCTTTTGGTTCGTCAATTGGTCCATCGGGCGTTACTTTTGGCAGGCGCATTCCGCCCATGCCAAGCCATGAAAGTTTTTTATCCTTAAATTGTTTGTAAATCATTATTATTTCATCCCCTTAAAATATTTTTTATCTGCCTTTTGTTGATAGAAGTGCTTCTTTAAGCTCGCCTTCAATCTTTTCAAGCTCGTTCGTAGCGGCTTCTCTTTCGGCTTTGCCTTTTTCTTGTATATCTATTATTCCATAGATTGTGTCTAGCAGGTCTTGATTGGTCTTTTTGATTGTGTCGATGGAAACAATGCCGCGCTCGCTTTCGCGTGCAACTTCAAGAGAACCTTGCTTGAGCATCTCGCTATTTTTGCGAAGCAGTTCATTGGTCATATCAGAAACCCGCTTTTGTGATTCAAGCGCGCTCTTGGCGTTAGCAAGCCCCAAAGCGATCACCATCTGGTTCTTCCAAAGCGGGATGCTGTTTACCAAAGACGATTGGATTTTATCCACAAGCTGCGCCGCGTTGTTTTGAATCAGGCGTATTTGCGGAGCCATTTGAAGCGATATCGTGCGCGTCAGCTTGAGGTCATGCACTTTTTTATCAAAGCGATTGGTCGCATTTACCGCGTCATTGTATTTCTGTGCGTCAATTTCAGAGCCGCTTTCCCTTGCTTTTTCTTGAAGAGCGGGCAGGGTGACTTCGTTAAGTTCTTTCAACTTCTCATTACCCGCGATGATATAAAGGCTTAGCTCTTTGAAATAGTTATAGTTGTTTTCATACATCATATCAAAGATTTCAATATCTTTAAGCAATTGATGGCGTTGACTTTCGAGTGAGCCTACGATTTTATCGACATTAGTTTCAGCCTTTGAGAAATTTGCGACGAGCCTGTCGAACGACTTTTTTGGACCTGAAAACAGTCTCGCAAGGCCTCGTTTTTCTTCCTCGCCGTCGTCAATGTTTTTAATCTCAACGACTAGCTGCGAAAGGAGCTTGCCCGCTTCACCTAAATCCTTTGTGCGCACAGTATTAAGCACGCTATCAGAGAACTGCGCAAGCTTAGCTTGTGGCGCTCCGCCGTAGGTTATAACCATATTGCTGTCAGTGATATCAATCTTTTGCACAAAGTCTTTCACCATCGCCTGCTGCTCGGGAGAGAGTGAAGAAACGCTGAGTGACGCATCGCCATTTTGTTGAATATCCGTAACACGCGCAAGACTTTCCTTCTCTTTTTCTTTCTCTTCATCACTGCTTGGAAAAAGTTCTAATTTTATCTCGTCCATAATGGCCTCCGTTTTTGTGAAGATGATACTACTAATGTATACAGTATAACCTATTTAATTCGTCTTGACAATATCAATTGTGTGATGGTATATTAAAAGCATATATCAAAGCGATGATGGTGCAAAAGGTTTGCGAGTTTCTTTTATAGAGAGAGGCATGTTGCTGGAATTGCCTTAAAGAGCGCATACTAAATTTCACACCGCAGCTTTTTGTGCTGAACGGCTCTTGCGAGCTAATTAGGCGCGAACGTACTCGGACGCGTTATAGTCTGACTAAGTGTCGCTTAGCGTCGTTTGATGCAGGCGGAATTAGGGTGGTACCGCGATGATTTTAACTTCGCCCCTTGTTTTGGGGGTGGAGTTTTTTTGTTCGCGAAACACAGAGCTGAATGTGAAAACTTTTATGTTTTCACATTCAGCGAACGCCGCGAAGTGAGCAAATTTAATGCTTCGCGTTTTGTGTAAAGTATTAAATTTGCTCAATTTTTAAGGAGGAATAAATTATGAAAGAAATGCTGGAACAAATTAAGTCCGATGCGCTTACACTCATGCAAGATGCGGATGATTTAAAAGCTTTGGATGAAGTACGCATTAAGCTTTTTGGTAAGAAAGGCTCGCTGACGGATGCGCTGAAAGGTCTTGGTACATTGCCTAAAGAAGACCGACCTGCAATGGGACAGTTGATTAACGATGTGCGTGTGGAGCTGGAGAACATTCTTGCGGCGAAAAACAAAGAGCTAAGTTCCGCTGCCATGCAAATGGCATTAAAGACCGAAACATTGGATGTAACGATGCCGGGTAAAAGAACCTATGAACTTGGCAGAAGGCACCCGTTGACTTTGGCAATTGACGATTTGAAAGACATTTTTATCGGCATGGGCTATGAAGTTGTGGAAGGACCTGAGATTGAGAACGAATATTATAGCTTTGACGCGCTCAATATAGCGAAAACGCATCCGGCAAGGCATGCTTCGGATACGCTCTATACAGAAGAAGGTTTTGTGCTAAGGAGCCAAACCTCGCCGGTACAAGTCCGCGCGATGGAGAGTAAGAAGCCGCCGATTAAGATAATTGTGCCGGGCAGAGTTTTCCGAAAAGACGAGGTTGATGCGACGCATTCGCCTGTTTTCCACCAGCTTGAAGGGCTTGTGATTGACAAAGGCATCACGATGGGCGATTTGAAGGGCGCGCTTTCACTTTTTGCGAAAGAGCTTTTGGGCGAGAAGATAAAGACTCGCTTTAGACCGCATTACTTCCCGTTCACCGAACCGTCAGCGGAGATGGACGTGTCGTGTTTTGCTTGCGATGCAAAAGGCTGCCGCATTTGTAAAGATACCGGTTGGATTGAGCTTTTGGGCTGCGGCATGGTTCATCCGAAAGTGCTTAAAATGAGCGGAATTGACCCTGATGTTTATACAGGGTTCGCTTTTGGCATGGGGACGGACCGCGCGGCGATGCAAAGGTACAATATTACCGATTTGCGCCTGTTTTTTGAAAATGATGTGCGCTTTTTAAAGCAGTTTTAGGGGAGGAGAGGTTTAGCTATGAAAATTCCAATGAATTGGTTAAAAGATTATGTTGATATAGATTTAGAAACCGCCGTTATTGCGGAGGGGCTAACTATGTCGGGCTCTGCCGTTGAGACGATCGAGTATAGGGGTAAAGATTTTTGCAACGTAGTGACAGGTAAGATTACGAAGATAGAAAAGCATCCGGATGCTGATAAACTCGTGGTTTGTCAGCTGGATATAGGTACGAAAACCGTGCAGATAGTTACGGGTGCTACAAATGTGGAGGAGGGACAGTTTGTACCTGTGGCTCTTGACGGCGCGATTTTGCATGATGGGCTGAAGATCAAAAACTCCACCATCCGCGGTGTGGATTCGCAGGGTATGCTTTGCTCGATAGACGAGCTTGGTTATTCGCCTGCGGATTACCCTGAAGCGCCTGAGGATGGAATCTATATCTTCCAAGATGAAGTGGAACTCGGCGCGTGCGCGCTTGAGCTGCTTCAAATCAAAGAAGACATCGTAGAGTTTGAAATAACGGGCAATCGACCGGATTGTTTTTCGGTTGTTGGTATCGCGCGCGAGGCTGCGGCGACTTTTGATAAAAAGTTTAACTATCCATCTATCAAGGTTGAAGAGAAGGCAGGCGGGAAAGCATCTGACTACGTAAGCGTCGAGATAAAATCGCCCGATTTATGCCCGCGCTATGCCGCTAGGATAATCAAGAACGTGAAGATTGAAGACAGCCCACTTTGGATGCGCCATAGGCTCGTTTGTGCAGGGGTTAGGCCGATAAACAACATTGTTGACATCACGAACTATGTAATGCTCGAACTTGGGCAGCCTTTACACGCGTTTGACATTGACGATATCGCGGAGGGTAAGATTATCGTGAGAAATGCTGAGGACGGCGAGAAAATTACGACACTAGACGGAACAAAGCGGACGCTGGATTCATCCATGTTGGTCATTGCCGACCCCCAAAAAGCCGTCGCAATCGCAGGCGTTATGGGCGGCGAAGGCTCGAAGATTACGGAGAGCTCAAGAGGCATCATTTTCGAGTCGGCCAACTTTAACGGCCCGAATATCCGCGCGACGTCAAGGGATTTGGGGCTAAGAACCGACGCGTCAGGAAAATACGAAAAAGGGCTCGATCCCGAGCTTTCAATGGACGCGGTGAACAGATGTGCGCAGCTTGTCGAGCTTTTAGGCTGCGGCGAGGTTGTGGAAGGCGTGGTGGATTGCTATCCGTCGCCTGTTACAACTTACGAAGTCAAGTTCGAGCCGCAGAGAATTAATGCTCTCTTGGGCACAAACATCGCGGAGAGCGACATGTACGCCTATTTAGAGCGATTAGAGATAAAAGCGTCGAACAAAACTGCTATCCCTCCTACATTCCGTGCAGATATCGAAATGGAAGCCGACATAGCCGAGGAAGTAGGGCGCATTTACGGCTACAACAATATTGAGAGTTCATTAGGGCAGGGCGTGCCAACGGCCGGAAAGCTGAACAGAAAGCAAAAAATAGAACGCCTGATTAAAGACACGATGACCTCGCTTGGTTTTATGGAAGCAATGAGCTACTCGTTTGAAAGCCCTAAGGTTTTCGACGCGCTAAGGCTGCCTGCAGACTCGGAATATCGAAACGCTATTATCATTAAAAATCCATTAGGCGAGGATTTCAGCGTGATGCGAACGAGCATCTTAAACGGCATGTTGAAAAACCTATCGACCAATTATAATAGGCGTGTGGAAGAGGCCATGCTTTTCGAGCTTGCGAAGGTGTATATTCCGAACAAAACCTCACCTATGGAGTTACCTAATGAGCCGGATATGCTTTGCGGCGCGTTCTATAGCAAGGATAAGACGAAGGATTTCTTCTATCTCAAAGGCATTTGCGAGGCTCTCTTTGAGATGGTTGGCATTTCTAAGGTTGGCTTTGAGCCGGAGAGCGAAATTCCGTTCATGCATCCCGGAAGATGTGCGAAATTCACGGCGTTTGGGCGAGATTTAGGCTACTTGGGCGAAGTTCATCCCGAGGTTTTGGAGAACTATGGAATAGGCGCGAAGGCGTATGTTTTCGTTGTTTCATGCGATTTGGTATATGAGCGGGCGAATCTCGTAAAAGAGTTCCAACCGCTACCAAAATACCCTGCGATGACGCGCGATATAGCGATGCTGGTGAGCGATGAAGTGCTTTCGGGGCAGATTGAGAATATTATCAAAAAACGCGGTGGAAAATTGCTTGAAAGTGTGAAGTTGTTTGATGTTTACAAAGGCGAGCAAGTGGCTGAGGGCATGAAGAGTATGGCGTATTCGCTTACGTTCCGCGCGAATGATAAGACGCTTACGGATGATGAGGTTTCAGAGAAAATGGAGATGATTTTGGGTTCATTGGAGAAGGAAGTTGGAGCTAATTTGAGAGGGTAGAATTTACCCAAATTTCTAAGCCGGATGGATATTAAGGAAAAACAATGTATAAAAAATAATGAGAACAGCTTTAAAATCAAAAAAGTGTTGCGATGAGATTATCGCAACACTTTTTTGATCTTATATGTAGTTATGGCGTTGTAATAATTACTGTTCTGCTACTCTCATCCCACTCAACATCGAGGTCGAAACTTTCTGCGATGAATCGAATAGGGAGCATCGTTGTGTCGTTGATAAGAATTGGTGCGACATCTAATGTGGTAGTTACGGCATCAACGGTAGCTATATCGCTGTCAATAGTCATAATAATGGTGCTATTTCCTCTCGTGATGGTTACGCTACGTGTTGCGCCATTCCAATCCACACTTGCGCCAAGTGCCTCTGTTACAGCGCGGACAGGCACAACTGTTCTGCCGTCGATGATAGTTGGTGGGACAATAGTTGGTATTAGTTCGCCGCTTACTCGTATACCGATATCTTGAGTGGATGTTATCGCTGAAACAGGTGTGAAAGGCCAAGTGAATCTTCGATGCCCCCCTCCCCAATTCTCAAATTCAGATAGTGGTACAATTGTTTTTTGAGAAACAAACTCATTTCCATATCTATCTCTTCCAGCACTAACAAGCTGAACACTTAAATCGGGAATGTACGATACATATCCATAACTAAATAATACTGAGCCACCAGCACTGGTTCTTTGTGTCTCTACAACAGCTCCGTTATGAAGCAAGGCGAATTCAAAATTAACCATTACAATACCGATGCCGTCGCGCATGCCCGCATACTCTGGAATAACAAAGAAAGTCAACGGTAAATCTCGAGTTGGCAATGACTGAACTTGTGTTGGGGCAAAACTTATAACTGTTACTACACACATTACCAACGTAGATACTTTAAAGATGTTTTTAAAAAAAGTTTTCATATTAAGTCTCCTTTAAATGTAGTCTTATTTGCTAGTGGTAATTTTTCCCATACTGACTGGATTATCTAATGATACCGTGCATCTCCCTTTCTAGGCTTTCCTTTTTATAAGGGCCTTTTGAGCTTACTAAGCACCATAAGCTAACTATCAAAAAGTGTACGTTTTGACAGAGGTCTCGTTATGTTCAAACACTTGGTATATCTACACAAAAAAGAGCTATCACATTGTCAAAAAAAATGTTGCAATCGTACATCGAAAATGCTAAAATAAGTGAAATAGCCTAACTGCCAAAACGTACACATTTTGACAGTTAGGCTATCTCTCTTTTCTTGCTCTTAGCTCTCTTAAACGCCTGTAAAACGTACTTTCTTTTAAGTTTGTCTGCGCTAAAAGCTCCTCAATTGATAATTTTCCATTCTCCCAGTCTCTAACCAGTTTTGCAAAATCATCAGGGGGCTTTTTGACAGGACGCCCAAACTTTACGCCTCTTGCTTTGGCAGATGCGATACCTTCCATCTGACGCTTTCGGATTGTCTCACGCTCGTTCTGTGCCACGAATGACAAAACTTGTAGCACGATATCGGCTAGGAATGTACCCATTAAGTCCTTGCCGTGCCTAGTGTCTAGTAACGGCATGTCTAATACAGCTATATCAATTCCGCGCTCTTTGGTGAGTATTCGCCATTGATTTTGAATTTCTTCATAATTGCGTCCTAGCCGGTCTATAGCTTTGATATACAATAAATCTCCATGCTGTAGTCTTTTGACAAGAGCTTTATACATAGGTCTTTCAAAATCTTTCCCGCTTAATTTATCTATGTATATATTGCCGTTTGGAACATTCAGCCCCTGCAATGCGTCAAGCTGACGATTCTCGTTTTGGTCGATTGCTGATACTCGGATATATGCAAAAGTAGCCATTTTCTCACCCCTTAACTTCAAATTGCTTGGCTTTTCGCCCCATATTTTAATATCTCATCATGTGCGACTAACGCAAAGCGGACTATATTGAGATTAGCTCTAAATACAGTCCGTTTTTGTGGATATGTTTTTTCTAGGGTAAGGGGACAGGATCGATACGGCAATTAAAAAGGAAAAATGTTAAAAAACTTGACTAATAGGTTTGTGCATGTTACTCTAATAATGTCGAAAAATGTATAAAGGAGGAACACATATGCCATTAATCCATGTACGTGCATTTAGCGGAAGAGATTTAGAAACGAAGAAAAAAGCGGCTGAAGCTATGATTAAAGCGGCGAGCGAAGCTATGGGCGCGCCTGAAACGTCGTTTAGCGTGATTTATGAGGACGTTGAGCGTGAGGCTTGGGAAGAGCAAGTGACAAAGCCTGTAATCGAGCCTATGCGTGAGCAAATGCTTATTGAGCGTGGCGTTACTGTTAAGTAGTTGCACTGAAACTAACTAAATTAAGAATTAATATTGCTCCATGGTCGATTAGATTTATTCTAACTCAGGCTTATGGGGCAATATTTTGGGAGTGTTAAAGTGAAGAAAATATTTTTGGTTTTAATAGCGATATGTACGAGTTTTATATTTGCAATGAGTGTTTATGCGACGGACAGCGACTCGCTTCAGGGCAGAGTTATAATCCTAGACCCGGGGCACGGAGCAGGGGCGGATAATGTTTTTGCAGGCTACAGCGAGCAGAAACGGATGCTGTTTCTTGCGCACAGAATCCAGGAAAACCTTGAAGCGCGAGGCGCTACGGTACTTCTTACGCGCCCGAGCGAGGCGAATGTTTCATTATCAGCTCGCGCGGCTTTGATGAACATGTGGTCGCTTCAAATGCTTAGAGATGCGCGTATAGCGGAGCTTGAAAACTCGCCGAGCTATGAGGAATTAAGGGCAGAGATTAATGAGATTAATAGGCTTTTAGGGGTAATTGAGCGAGTGCTTTATGACCCGGAAACCTACGCGGCGATTTACACAAATATGCCTTTTTGCCCGTATTATGTGAGCATTCATCCGGACTGGCGCAGGATATTTGAGTTCCAAAATGACCCACTGATACGATATAATTTCTTGATGATTTCGCTGCACTCGAATGCGACGCCCGGACCACCGCACAACGCTGCGGTACATGGCGCGGATATTTACCGCTCGACAAACACTAATCCGCGCAATGTAAACTATTTCGCGAATTATTCACATACTGATATTACATATATATTTGCGGACATGTTGCTTGATGGCATCAATGCCGTTGGCATACAAAGGCGCTCCATCTCGCCACATCATTGGTTTGTGATTCGTGAAACGAACCTGCCGGCGGTATTGGTCGAAAATGGCTTCCACACAAACGCCAGAGATCGCTCAAACCTCCAAAGTGATGCATTCATGAGAAGGCTTGCAGAAACGTATACGGATGTAATTGAGAGATATTTTGCAGAAATAACCTCTGAAGCGGCACCGACCTTGCATGTAAGGGACGCAAACTACGATGACAATGCCTACATAAATGAAACGCCGCCGATAATGCTTTATATCGAAGCATTGCAAAGGCAAAGCGAGATAATACTCACAAGTGACGCGCCATTGTTCGCAAACATCGGCGATGAGGTGCCCGTAGAAACCGTTGAAGCGCAAGCGGTATGGATTTTGGACATACAAGGCTCTTGGGTTTTGATAGCTACTTGGCTTGGGCCTATGTGGATTATGGTATAAGTGGAATCACCCTAAAATATAGAGTTTAGGGTGCTTTTATTTTGTCACAGAGTGGAAAGTGGCATGTGATTGTGGGGTAATTCAAGCAAATAAAGCAGTTTTAGACATTTTATGGTTCAGCATAAAAATAAATGCCGCCAGAGATAACCTGGAGGCATTTATCAAAGCTATACAATTATTTCTTAACTGCATTCTTGCCCATTTCAATAGCAACCTTATTAAGCTCAACAAGCTCAGCTCTAGTCTCGCCTAAACGCAACCTAAGTGCATTTATGATAGAATCAACTTCAGCACACTTCTCAACTTCATTCAATGCGCCGAGTGCTATCATGTTAGCGACTCTTAAATTGCCGAGTTCATG
>Ga0123355_10005938_pt1 | contig 17991 bp, 17 predicted proteins | sample TergutEmb28metaG_3_FD_89872 | JGI IMG/M metagenome (GOLD analysis project Ga0123355, IMG submission 89872) | Embiratermes neotenicus P1 segment gut microbial communities from Petit-Saut dam, French Guiana - Emb289 P1 | ecosystem: Host-associated > Arthropoda: Insects > Digestive system > Gut ... | reverse complement strand
TCCCGGCCGCCAATTTTACATTTTGCGGAAGTGAATTCCGCAAAATGATTCCAGTCTGCGACGCCAAAACCTTTCATGCGTTTGTCGTGACTGCTTCTGTAGAAGTGTTGACTTTGGTCTCAATGTTAACTATACTGTCGAAAAGTGACATTTGCGAACAGGAGCGATTATGAAAAATTCATTGGTTATATTTCTCGTAGGCATAGCAATGCTTGTGGCAGGCTTATTTTGGCTTACAACAATAGTTCAAGTTACAACTTTATGGGGGGCGGGCTTCCGCATTGGCGGAGCAAACATACCAAGTGGGCTAACCCTTGTACCACTTATAGCAGGTATTTTGTGGGTGTTTTTTAACCCAAAGGCACTTGGTGCAAAAATTTTGTGTGTTGTAGGTATTGTTATACTTGTCGCAAGTATTATTATGAGCGTCAGGTTTCATGTATCCAGGACCACATTGTTTGAATTTATTCTTATATTTGTATGTATAGCCGGCGGGGCAGGACTTATTGCCCGTGTTCTTTTTACTAGCGGCGATTCTAAATAGCGATAAGAGATTTAAAGTACTTTCCTAAGTTCAGCGGTTTATGCTATAACATGCGCAGAAGTTTGGAAGTTAAACCGCTATACAATAAAACGTAGGTTGGGGAGTTACTGCCAACACGGATATAAAGAACAGCCCCATGAGATATGCAATGCACATTTCATGGGGCTGTTACTTATTCAAATTCGGTAACAACTACTTTATCTTCCCTTTGTGTAGCTTTCATGTCAATGATCCGCTGGTTGGTAGATCCTCTAAACCGCAAATCTAAATTCCGCAACTCATGTATATAAGGTCCGTCTATCAAATAATCTGTTTCATTTAACAATGCCTGTACACTTTCATCATTTGTGCGGGCTGTAAGTTTTTCGTAGGTATGACCGGTGTAGGTAACTACATCCCACCCCATACGCCTAACCACTTTTGCCACCTGGGCAAGTTCCCCGGCTTGCATAAAAGGTTCTCCACCGGAAAGCGTTATACCACGTACCATCTCCCTGCCTGGGCGTGGCTTTTTTATTTTGCGCAACAGTTGCTGTGGTGTGTATACATCTCCGACAGATGTGTTCCAGCTTTCTGGGTTATGGCAATTAAAGCAACCCAAATCACAACCTTGGGCAAAAATTACTATCCTAAGCCCAGGACCGTCTACAAAACTATCATATGTTATACCTGCTATCCTCATTTGCTGTCGTGTTTTATACGGCTGCTTTCCTCAGCAAGCTTACTGTCGTTAAAACGGTCTAGGGTTGACAAGTATCCGGTTATACGGCGCACACGGGTAATGTCGTTACTACCGCATTGAGTACAGGTTTCTTCATTATGAAGGCCTTGCTTACCGCAGTTGCGGCAAATATCTAGTGGGAAGTTAACTGCGCCATAGCCCATGTCCGCTTCCGCCATTGCGTGAACCAGCTTTTCGTATGCTTCGATATTTTGCCCCGGCGCAGAAGTTAGCTCTATATAAGAAATATGGCCGGCGTTGCAATATTTATGATACGGACCTTCAATTGCAATTTTCTCCATTGCCGCAATTTTGCATTCGACGGGAACATGGAATGAGTTTGTGTACCACTTTTTATCCGTAATGCCCTCAATTACACCGTATTTTTCCACGTCAATCTTTGTGAATTTACCGCTTAGTTGCTCTGCAGGCGTAGCAAATAATGAAAAATTCAACCCATGTTTTTTGCTTGCATTGTCGCAAATTTGGCGCATATGGCTCACGATAGATATACCAAGAGCTTGGCTTCCTGCATCTTCCCCATGGTGTTTGCCTGTTAAGGCAACCAAACATTCCGCAAGACCGATAAAGCCCAAGCTTAATGTACCATTACGGATAGCTTTTTCGATAGAGTCGGATGGTTTTAAGTCTTCACTGTCTACATACAGTTTTTGCCCCATTAAAAACGGAAAATCTCGGACTTTCAAGTTTTTCTGCAAATCGTAACGGGTTATTAACTGCTTTATAGCAAACTGCATTACATCGTCCAGGTATTGATAAAATTTACCGATATCTTTTTCTGCCCTAATGCCAAGCCTCGGCAAATTAATGGATGTAAAGCTAAGATTACCCCTGCCGTCTGTAACCTCGGGGCCGTTTATATTGCCCATAACACGGGTGCGGCAGCCCATGTAGCTGACTTCTTCATCCCCATAAATATTGTTGAAGCTGGAATCCAAAAACGAAAATGTGGGAAAAAGCCGCTTGCATGCAACTTGCATTGCCAATTGGAAAAGGTCGTAATTAGGGTCACCCTCGTCAAAGTTTATGCCGTATTTTAGCTTGAACACTAAGTTTGGGAAAATAGGTGTCTCCCCTTTGCCAAGGCCGCTTTCATAGGCACGCAAAAAGCACTCCGTAACCATTCGCCCACCATAGGACGTGTCTGTTCCCAGGTTTACACTGGAAAAAGGCACTTGCGCTCCAGCGCGGGAATGCATGGTGTTTAAGTTATATATAAATGCCTCCATTGCTTGATAAGTTTCGTGGCGGGTATGTTTTTCCACTAGGGCGTTAACTTCTTCGTCAGAGGCTGTTAGATTAAGAGCCTCTAAATTTTCCCGCAGTATTTTTTCCTGGCGAGCCCTTTCGGTTTCTACATATACGGCCATGTCACGGTCGAAATAGGCATAGCTTTGCCCGCCATGCATATCGTTTTGGTTACTTTGCAAAATTATGGCCGCAAGTGCCACTGCAGAACGGATGTTCTTTGGCCTGCGGATAGAGCCGTGGCCATTGTTAAAGCCGTTTTCCAAGAGTTTACCTAGTGGAATTTGCAAACATGTTAATGTTTTGCCATACCATGAAAGGTCTTGGATATAGATGTCTCCATCTGTGTGTCTTTCCTCTTCTTCCGGGGGTAAAGCACGTTTTAGATAGTAGCTTTTTGATGCCGCCTCGGAAATTTGCAATACTTTTGCAGATGGAGAATTACCAACATTTGCATTGTCTCGGTTTGTCTCTTTTATGATAGAAGCCACTACGTCCATTAGTTCGCTTCTGGCCTCACGAATGCCCGTTCGCTTGTGGCGATACAGAATATAGGCCTTTGCTACCTTTGTGTAGCCGCCTTCAATTAGCACCGTTTCCACAATGTCTTGTACATTTTCTACGGTAAAAGAATTGTTTGGATACTCGGCATTTATTTTTTTTAGAACGTCTGCCGTAAGCAGAATTGAATGATGTTGCGACTCCCCATTGTAGCCTGTTGCCTCAAATGCTTTGTCTATACATTTGGTTATTTTGCTAGCATCAAAGGGGACTTCTCTGTTATCTCTTTTTAGAATTGTTTGCATGATTTCATACCTTCCCGTTTCAGGCTTGTACCGCTTATTATAACAGGGTTGGCAGGTAAGTCAATGATAGTGCACTGTGTTTTTTTAGGAAAATTAAGACATGTTTTATTTTAAAGTTGCTTAATTGCACGTCTTATATGTCTTTCCGAAAAACCGTATTTTTTTGCCAAATCTGCAAAATTAAAGCCGGTGAATTCTTGTTCTGCTTCCCGCTCTAAACAGCGGGCAAAAATGCTGCGTATGTTTGGTACATAAATTGTTGAGCCGCCGACATGCTCCGCAAATGTGTAAATTGCATCAAACCCGTCTAGGTCTAGCATGGCATTGTACGGCGGTAAAATTTCTTTTGTGTGAAGCATTGCGGCTCTGCGTAAAAGCGTTCTGTCCATAAAAAGACTCCTTTCAAATTTTCCAACGATGCTATTTTACACGATATGTGTTTTGATGTCAAGAAAAAACGTTCGATTTTTGCAAATATAAAAAGCCATGCACTTGTAGAGGAAATTTCCTTTACAAGTGCATGGCCTCTCTTTTCAATAACATTTGGATATCTTAAAAGTCATCGTCAAAAATCAAAGTTGTCGTCTTTAAGAATGTCTTCATAAATATCGGATATATCATCACTAATTTTACTTGTTCTCGGGTAATGTTCTCGAGGACGCGGAGCAAATTCATCTAGCCATTCCAGTATAAATTCATCTTTGCTTTCAGGGATGTTTAAAACCAACAACATATCTTTTACATGCTCAAAATCCAGTGTTTCCAATGGTATACGCGTATGGTTTTTTACAGGTTTTGCGTTACGCTTGACATTACTAAGCTTTTTTAGCTCAGCCACTCCAAGTTCTGCTCCAACATATTCTGTAAAAGGGTTTTGTGTTTTGCCATGATAGAAACTGTAATCTCCGCTTTCGGCAAGGAATTCTGTTACAATTTCCTCATAAAGCTGGTGGAGGGTAAATGACTTTGGAATTTGAATGTGTAACCATGAATTTGGATTTGCTTTTTCTGTAATGCAAAATGTATATATAGCATTAGGCATTTCACTTACCGGAATAGAGGCTTGTGCCGCTTGCACAAATATTTTAACATCCCCTGGGGATTCGAAAGCTGGGGCAATGACTTCTTTAGGAAGTAAATTGCGGCTATCCAAATAGTTATGCTCTGTAGGCTCTGCACCCAACAGTTCTAGTCCTATATTAGTTGCGGTGTACGAACTGCATGGCGCAAAAAATGCTGCAAAATCGTCTTCTGTATCGCCAAAGCCATAGGCGTATTGAGCAATATCAACATCTATTATGAATGGAACAGAGTATATTGGGCGAATGAGTCGTAAAAAATACCCGAATGGTGTAAAAAACAGCCTATCCAGCATGACACCTAAAACAAAAATGCCAGACATCATTTCTGCCATAGATTCCGTCTCTTCGGTAAAATCGTCAATATCTGCAAGTACATCTGCAAATGATAGCTCGGTTAAATCAAAACCTAGGCTGCCAAATGCTTGTTCAAAAATTTCATCTGTTGTTAGAGGGTTAATAAGCAAATTACGTAGGCTTTCTTTGGAGAAAATAGGAGTGGGTGCAGGTAAGGTGTTTTGCAGGCCTATAGCTGTCATTTCTATAACGGTATCTATTATTTGGCAGAGTAGTTCTTTATCTGGCCGTTTCAATATGGAGCTCGCTTTTTCCGTAACTTGCATTCTTTGTACATATAATGAAGGCATTCGTGCCAAAAGCTCTAATTTGCAAGCAACTTCTAATAAAAATGATGCGTAGTAAGGGTCAAACAATGTTAATTTTTTAGCAATTTTTGTAGCCTGTGCGTCTGTAAAACACCATTCCTCACAGAGGTCTACATGGGGGGTGCAGGTTTTAATTAGTTGGCGCAAGTCGGCTACTACAGGGTGAGAATCTATGCTATACGTTAAAATTTTCATATCTACTTCTGACATTTTTGAAACGGGAGACAAGACAGTGGCTGTAATGTGAGTACCTGCAGGTTGGCCGCAATGGTGAGCAATTGTATCTACAATGTTAGCCGGAGAAAAATGAATACTGTCAATTAGGGTAGAATAATACCAGCGGCGGTAAATTGATTGCAAATATGGTAATACACGCCGCCGCATACGCTGGCTAAGGTTACCGTAGGCGTCCATAAACTCTTCATTAAACAACGAATGTAATGATTGTACATACTTTGCAAGGGGTTTGTCACGCTTGTGAGCCTCTTTCTGTGCGAATTTCTAAAATAGTTTCACATTTCATTAATTGTACCAGAACCGATGTTGTATAGCAATTTTTATATTTCTTTAAACTCATCCCCATGACTGCGGGCATAATGAAACAGAAACTGCTGGGCAATACCCGCATAAGTCTGTAATTCCTGTGGAAATCCACTAGGATACAATGTTGCCATAACCCGCTTCATCCATACATCTAGCGGGAAGCATTCTACCCGGCCGAAGCCAAATAAGAGCACGCAATCTGCCACTTTTGGCCCAACGCCGTGTATTTGTAAAAGTGCTTGTCTTACAAGTTCTGTAGGTTGTGTATAAATGGTTGCTAAGTCTGTTGCAGATGCCGCAACGCGTTTGGCGGCGTCTATAATGTATGGCGCACGGTAGCCGCTTTTTATAACATCTAGAGCTTGCGGTGTGAGTGTTGCCAAAATATCGGGCTTAGGAAAGGCGCAACCGCCACATGGCAGCATTTGACCAAAATTTTCGCATAAATGTTGTATCATCTTTTTTATTCGAGGGATATTGCTGTTTTGGCTTAAGATAAATGAAATTAGCATTTCCCACGGCTCTTGGCGCATTAATCTAAGCCCTGCCGAAAACGATAGAGCTTTTGTCATTGTGCTGTGGGAGGAAAAAATATTCCGTAAGTTTGCATAGCTGCGCCCTAGGTCGAAGTAGCTCTCCCAAATTGCATAAAACTCTTCCTCGGTTACGTTTCTTAATATTAAGTTGCCACCTGTTAGCTCCACATCTAATCTGCGTCCATGGGCAATGCCGCTAAATTTACCATCTCCAGAAGAAACCCAGCGAAAAGCTTGACCGCAGTCTAGCGTTTGCGCAAGATCAAAATGCTTTATATCATAAACAACAATATCGCCGCCGACTTGCTGTACAGATGTGTAATCCATATGTATATCCTCTCCACCCATTGCGGGTAATTCCGTCATTAATATTTAGTATAGGCACTTTTCTTAACAAGAAAACGGTTCTGCCGATTTTTTTCACAAGGTTACAGCGAAATTGCGAAGCAATTTCCTAGCATAATATAAAATTCAGTTGGTTACTGTTAGTAACCAACTGAATTTTATAACATGTTTTTGAATCTATATTAGACTTCCAAAACCATTCAAGCGCACTAAAAGGCTCCCCGTTTCTGTAAAATTTCGTGCGCTTCCTTCTAAGTTTCCTCGAGAATGTCTGTTATGCATCAGAAATGCCTACCTATTACATCCCAAACTTCTTCTGTTTCATTAAAACGCCGCCATCCGGCAACACCTGCTAAATCATGCACAGCGTATATTTGCATTTTTGCACTAATAGAGCGTGGGCACTCTAGCCATACCCGCCATAAAACAGCTTCTCCGTCTTCTACAGCAGGAACTTCACCAAAATAAGAGGCAACTTCGGGATCCCACTCCCATTCTACATCTCGTGCTTCAAAAAATGCCCGTGTATAGTCCATGCTCCAAGCCCGGGAATCTGGAGGCCCATCTTCCAATACAGCATAGCGCCAAGCACGGTTAAAAAAAGGTAAACCAAGTAATAACTGCTCACGGGGTACTTCTTCCAACATATTAATTACCGCTTGCTGCACCCATGCTAAAGATGCTACGGGGCCGCTTGCTTCCGACAACCTATGATGCTGGTCATATGCCATAACCATAACAAAATCAACTGTTAGGGCAATCAAGTCCCGTCTGTAAAACATATTCCATGGTGCAGGTACTTTTACTGCGGCAGAAAGAACAATCCCCCGCTCCCGCATTGGTATTGCCAACTCCCGTAGGAACTGGATTTTGTACGGGCCTTCTTCTGCATTAAGCAGATGTTCTATATCAATATTTATTCCGTCAAAATTATAAGTGTCTACAGCATGAACAAGCTGGCTAATTGCCGTGCGCCGTGCTTCCCTATCCATTAAAATTGCCCGTGCGCTGGCGTTGTTAACATCAAACACTTTTGGCCAGACATCAACTCCCTGGCCATGTGCCCATTCTACATATGCACGGCTCACATTTGTGGTTAGTCGCAAATTTTCGCGGTCAAAGTCGAACCACGTGGGGGAAACTGCGTTAACGCTGTGGTGAAAAGGAGTTAGCATGCGGTTTGCATTTGCATCTTGGTTGGTAGCCACATCCCAGACATGGTTAATTGGCCTGCCATCCCACATAGGGGGGTGAGGGGTGGTATTGTCTACCCATGTGGCCAAAAGTGTTGGCCTGCCGCTTAGCTGGTCTGATGTGCGTATATTTTCAATATCATCTGTAGAAATATAGCCAATCAGCCCGCTTAATGTGCGCACACGCACAAAATCAGAACTCTCGCCTTCAAGGAACACTATAACTTCTTCCCCTTGGTCAAGTTCTGCTGCTATTGGTGCTCTGCTCTCCGCCCTGTAGCGTACAGGGGTATTATTGGAAGATACCGCCCCAGTCGTACGTTCTGCCAAGTCAGATGAAATAACAACTAAGCTATACTCTGGCCGGTATTCAATTTCTATGGGGTACAGCCCTTCAATTAAATCTACAGGAAGGAATGCTTCCCCATCTTCAAACCTAATTGGCGTGCTAAGCGGGAGTGGAATATCATTGCGGTAAAAGCTTAGCCGCCCTGGCATAATTTCCAGCATTTCCTGCCTTGTAGAAACAAAAAGTGCGTTGGCACTTGCATCCCAAAACATAAATGGGTCAACAATATCCTGTAAGAATGTAGCTGGCAAATACACATGGTATACCCCCAGCCTGCTTTCTACCAAAGGAGTTGGGGCGTTGCGCAAAAGCTGGTCGTCCATTATTACATGTGTAACCTCGGTGTTGAGGCTAAAATATCTGTGAAAAGGAACAATCTCCCTATTTCCAAACAATGGCAAGCCCCCGATGTTAATACGCGGCAAAATAATAAACCATATTATTAGAAACATTGCCGCAAGCACTATTATTGTAGTAATAAACGACGTTAGCATTGTATTTTTTTGATTGTGTCTCATCTGTTAAAATCCCTACCTTATTGTAATATTATGCACAAGAGGGGAAAACACCTCCTGTGCGGCTAGTGGCTGCTATGTGTGGTGAGCTGATGTTTGCTCGCCAAGGACAACTTTAACCTTGAAGAATGTGCCTGTTCACAGAGACTGGCTTTATGTCCCAAATATTTTCTGCATATTCCCGAATAGTACGGTCGCTTGAGAATTTGCCTGCGGATGCAGTGTTCATAATGGCCATTTTTGCCCATCGGGCTTTATCTTTGTATGCATTATTAACATTTGCCTGAGCGGTTTTGTATGCCGCAAAGTCTTGCAAAACATAGTATTCGTCTGGGCGGGAGTTGCCGTAGCCGTTTAGCATGGCATCGTATAATTCCCGAAAAAGGTCGTGGTTAGTGTCAAGAGTGCCGTTGATAAGGGTGGTTAGTACGTTACGCACGTTAAAATCCATATTGTAGATATCCCATGGGGAATAATTGCCGCTTACAGAAAGTGCGTGTACTTCTTCCGCTGTCATGCCGAAAATGAACATGTTTTCCTTGCCCACTTCCTCCATCATTTCTACATTTGCGCCATCCAGTGTGCCAATTGTTATTGCTCCGTTAAGCATAAACTTCATGTTGCCTGTGCCAGAAGCTTCTTTGCCTGCGGTAGAAATTTGCTCGCTAACATCGCAGGCGGGTATAAGTTTTTCCGCCATACTAACCTTGTAGTTTGGTAGGAACAATACTTTCATTCGCTCCCCTACAATAGGGTCGTTATTTACAACATTTGCAACTGCGTTTATTAACTTGATAATAAGTTTTGCTCTGTGGTAACTTGCGGAAGCTTTTGCCGCAAAAATAAATGTCCGTGGTTGCATATCCAGACCCGGATTTAGTTTAATTGCATTATAAATATCAATTACATGGAATATATTTAACAGCTGACGTTTATACTCGTGTAAACGTTTTACTTGAATATCAAATATAGAGTCTGGGTCTACCCCAATGCCGTATTCTTTGCGGAAGTGGTTAGATAGTTCAACTTTGTTGCGCCGCTTAACCGCCATAAACTTTTCTTGAAAAGAAGGGTCTGCGGTATTGGCTTTTAGCTTTGCAAGTTCATCTAAATTTGTAACCCAGCTGCCGCCAATGGTATCTGTTATAAGTTGCGATAGTGCTGGGTTACATTTTGCAAGCCAGCGGCGAGGAGTTATACCATTTGTCTTATTGTTAAATTTGTCCGGATATATTTCATAAAAATTTTTCAGCTCAATTTTTTTTAAAATATCTGTGTGAATTGCGGCCACACCATTTACAGAATGGCTGCCAACAATAGCTAAATGAGCCATGCGAATTTGCCCGTCTGCACATATTGCCATATTACGAATGCGCTCCGGGTCATTACCATACCATTCTACTAAATGGGCGCAAAAGCGGCGGTTGATTTCTTCTGTTATCATGTAAATACGTGGCAGTAAGCGGCTGAAAAGCTCTATCGGCCATTTTTCCAATGCTTCGCTCATAATTGTGTGATTTGTGTATGCGCAGGTTGCACGGGTAATTTCCCATGCGTCGTTCCATTGTAAATGATAATCGTCTAGCAAAACCCGCATAAGCTCTGCAATTGTAAGACTTGGATGGGTGTCATTTAACTGAAATTGCACATAGTCGGAAAGTTTTGCAAAGTCGTTGTTATGCCTTAAAGCAAATTGACCTAACACACTTTGCACTGTAGCAGAGACAAAGAAATACTGCTGACGTAAGCGCAACTCTTTGCCCACAACAAACTCGTCTGCCGGATATAGTACTGCCGCCAACTTGCGAGCAAGAGTTTGCTCCGCAAGAGCTCGCTCGTGGTCTCCTTCGTTAAAGGATTGCAAGTCGAAACGATTTACAGCCTCTGCATCCCACAAACGTAGAGAGTTTACCATTTTTGTGTTGTATCCAATTACCGGATAATCGTATGGGACAGCCATTACGCTCTGGTAATCTTCAAGCTTAAAGCGGTATTCGCCGTCTTTAGTTTGCTCATACGCAACCCTGCCGCCAAATTTTATTTCCTGGGAAAATTCTTCGTGCCTAACGCCCCAAGGGTCGCCATGTTGCAGCCAGTTATCCGGCTTTTCTATTTGGAAGCCGTTTTCTATATGCTGCTCGAATATGCCGTAGTGGTAGCGGATACCGCAGCCGTATGCAGGGTACCCCATTGTGGAAAGCGAGTCTAAAAAACAGGCCGCAAGACGCCCTAAGCCACCGTTGCCAAGGCCGGGGTCTGGCTCGGTTTCTTCTGTCATGTTTATGTCTATGCCCAGTTCGTCCAAGGCCTCTTTTATGGTACCTGTGAGGCTAAGGTTAAGCATGGCATTGCCCATAAACCGTCCCATCAAAAATTCCATAGATAAATAATAAACGGTTTTTACATCTTCTTTTTCGAAATAATCGTGTGTTGCCATCCAGTTTGCAGAAATGTAATCTTTTATAGTGGTGGCCAAAGCGTTATAAATTTGTGAGTTGCTTGCGGAAGATATCGTTTTGCGATATGCCGTTTGCAAGTGGCCTGCTATGCTTTCTTTAATTTGATCTTTTGTTAGGTTTTGTAATGTTTCCATAGTAATATCCTCTCAATAACTTTCCTAAGAATATGTCTAAGAATGTGTTTAAGTATATCATAATATTTTAGTGTGTGGGAAATAAAGGCGAAAAAAATCATTGGGAATAGGTTTGTTATATTTACTTATTTTGCGAAGAACTGATATAATGCAACATGATTGATTGCAGTGTGTACAAGAAAGCGGCTGCACCGCTTTTTTTCCGACAGGCTGCAGCGAAACTGCGGAGCAGTTTCCTAGCACACAAGAAAAATTGTTATATACCAATTTCTTTGTAAATAAAACAAGTCAAATGGTTACTGAGAGTAACCATTTGCTCCAAGTCAATTTCCTCACTAACTTTTGAAGGAGACAATACAATGTCCATTCCAAGCCCAATGTTTTTTGTTACGGCTATAAATATTATATTTATTATTTTTGTGATTGTTGTACAACGGCGCAACACTGCCGCCACATGGGCATGGGTTGTTGGCATCGCCCTTGTTCCAATAGCAGGGTTTATTGTATACATGATTATAGGCCAAGACAGCCGCAAGCAAAAAGTTTTTCTTAAAAAATCTGAAGAGGATGACAAGCTGCTTACTGCGTATCAAGGCCTTGGTGCAAACGAAGGGGAAACTACAAATAATAACCGTATCACCTTATATCACGATGGCGTAGTCAAGTTTGATGCGTTGCTTAATGATATTGCAAATGCAGAAAAAACCATCTTTATTCAATATTACATCCTGCGAGGCGACGAAGCTGGCGAGACACTAATAAACGCCTTAGCTCAGCGGGCAAAAGACGGGCTAGAGGTCAGATTGCTTATAGACGGCATGGGCTGCAGTGCCACGCCAAAAGATATGTACCAACCCCTATTGGATGCAGGAGGGAAGTTGGCATTATTCCTGCCTCCTGTGCCGGTGCGCATTAATTTTCGCAACCACCGCAAAATTGCGGTAATAGATGGCACAGTTGCGTACCTTGGCGGTAGCAACATAGGTATGGAGTACCTTGGCAGAAAAGAACGCTTTGGCAACTGGCGAGATACTCATATGCGTTTAACTGGCGGTGCAGTAGCTCCACTAACCCTTCGTTTTATCATGGATTGGAATTTTAGTGCGGAAAAAGCTCGTACCCGTTCCTTGTTCCCCAAATTCCCAAAACACCGCCGCTTTATTAAGCTTTTAAAAAAAACCGTGACAGAAATGTCTGTAAACCCGGCTTATTTCCCACCTTCTTCCGGGCAGGCTGGGGCGAATATATCCATAGTTTCTAGCGGGCCGGATACGGTTTACCCTTATGTATTACACGGCTTTTGCCGTATGATAATGGAAGCAAGGAAAACTATCTACATTCAATCGCCTTATTTTGTACCCGATGATGCACTGTTTACTGCCTTGCGCATTGCCGCACTTTCTGGTGTGGATGTGCGCATTATGTACCCTGCAAACCCAGACCATCCATTTGTGTATTGGGCAGGTTCTTCCTATGTAGGGGAGCTTATGTGTGCCGGGGTAAAAGGTTACGAATACACAAACGGCTTTCTCCATTCTAAAACAATAATGATAGACTCGAAAGTTTGCTCTGTTGGTACGGCGAATATGGATGTACGCAGCTTTAAAATTAATTTTGAAACGCAGGCGTTTATAGAAGATATAGCCATTACGCAAGAGCTGGAAGACGCTTTTCGCCGAGATATGGAGGATTGCCGTGCGCTGACTCTAGAAACATATAATCAGCGCAAAAGTATTGTAAAAATAAAAGAGTCGATTTCTCGACTCTTCTCTCCGCTGATATAAATTATTAATTTGGTTTTGGTGCGTCATCATTGTTGCAAGTGCAGTTTTCATCGCAACAAGCGGCTTCGCTTTTTTCAAGAGAATCGCCAATATTATGTGCCAAACTATCCAAAGCAGCCGCTGCTTTTTCTAAAGCAGTTTGGCTGGCTTTTTTTATTTTTGGCTCTGCAGCTTTATAAAATTCCTTCATTTTGCAACCACATTCTTTTGCAAATTTATTTACGTCTTTTGCAAACTGGTGCAGCTTTTCTTCAACATTTTCGCGGGTTTCTTTGCTCATTAATTTAGAGCTCCCAAGTGCCTCCAGTAGCTTTGCCGCTTCGTCTGCTGTAATTTTACCGGCTTCTAACAGTTCCAGTACTCGCATTTTTTCATTCATTTTAAGTCATTCCTTTCCTATTATTGTTTATTATATTCTGTGTAAATACATACGGTTGTATTCAGAAAAAGTTTATTACATAAGAGGCTCTACAGCCCACGGTTTGCCATCATAAGCTCTATTTCCTGTTCATTTATTCCAACCATTGCTTCGCCTATATCTTCTGAAATCTCTGCTAAAAATTCGGCATCGTCGTAATGCTTTACTGCTTTTACAATTGCTGTGGCACGCTTTACCGGGTCGCCAGATTTAAAAATACCAGAACCTACAAATACTCCTTCTGCACCAAGCTGCATCATAAGTGCTGCGTCTGCCGGAGTTGCTACGCCGCCTGCAGAAAACATTGGTACGGGGAGTTTACCATTTTCTGCAACGTATTTTATAAGCTCGTACGGTACGGCAAGTTCTTTTGCCGCATCATAAAGCTCATCTTTGGATTTTGCGGTTAACGCACGGATTTCTCCCATCATTTTGCGCATATGGCGTACGGCTTGCACTACGTCTCCTGTGCCGGGCTCGCCTTTGGAGCGTATCATCATTGCGCCTTCTAAAATGCGACGTAAAGCTTCACCTAAATTTTTAGCTCCGCATACAAACGGTACATTAAATTGGGTTTTGTCAATTTGAAATGCATCGTCTGCAGGAGAGAGTACTTCGCTTTCGTCTATATAGTCTATTCCGATTGCTTGTAAAATTTGTGCCTCTACAAAATGGCCGATGCGGACTTTTGCCATTACTGGGATTTTTGTTACTGCCTGGATGCCCTTTATCATTTTAGGGTCGCTCATGCGGGAGACACCGCCTACGGCACGGATATCTGCCGGAATGCGCTCGAGTGCCATTACGGCACATGCGCCGGCAGCTTGGGCAATTTTTGCCTGCTCTGGGGTGGAGACGTCCATTATTACGCCGCCCCTTAGGGTTTCTGCTAGGTTTTTGTTAAAAGTTTTTGTTAGCATTAAAATTTCCTCCGTCATATTTTTTCTTGACTACGCCTATTTATAGATTATTTCCATCTCATCCTCGCGGTAGGGTATAAACACTTCGTTGAATTGTTTTCCGAAATACAGCTCAATATACCGTAATCTTGCATTACTGAATTTTTCCCGTGGCTGCTCCAACAGCGTATCCCAATTATGCCAGAAATGTTGACCTTTTTCAAACTCCGGAATAAGTTCGCCGCTAAAGTTTTGTGTTTTGTATAAAAATACGATGTAGCGGTCTTGTGTGCTTAGGTCTAACCAGTGTACAACTCCGCATGTTTTAAGGTTAGATATAGTCAACCCTGTTTCTTCTTTTATTTCACGCACGGCACAGTCGTAAAAATTTTCTCCCGGGTCTACTTTGCCGCCGGGGAAGCTGTAGCCAGGCCATTTTCCCGTACGGTTTTGCACCAGAACTTCGCCTGTGGCTGGGTCTTGTATCATTACCATGGTGGTTAGTTCTATTTTCATTGTATACTACCTTCCTTTGTTAGCCCTGCTGTAAGTCTTTTAATCATTGTATCCCCGCTTTTTCATGTATTGCGCTGCCTTTACTATTGTGTTACGAACATTGTGAAATGTATCCAATGCCTGCACCGCCTCCGGCAAAAACCAGCCAATATCGTCAGTTTCGGTTTCGTTTTTAACAAAATCATTGTTTTCTGCTAAGCAAAGATACACCAAGTCTATATGGTTGTGCAACCATGTGTTTTCGATATCTTCTAAAAGAATTACAAATGGAAGGGGTAGCTCCTTGCAGTGGGCATCGCTTACAAGGTCCACCCCTTGAGATGCGGAAATTACTTGGGCTTTTACACCTGTTTCCTCATATATCTCCCGCAATGCAGCTTGGCATGGTAGTTCGTTCTCATCTACATGGCCACCTGGGGGGAGCCATACGCCTAGTTTTTTGTGTTTTATCATAAGTACCTCGCCATTTGAGTTGAATACTAAGCCCGTGGCGGTAAAGTGGTTTTGTATCATTATGTTGCCTCCCTAATATACTTGCCTAGGAATAGGCATGGGCATGGGCAACTCTCGCCCCATAACGTTGGTAATACTTCCAACGGTTTAAAGCCCATTGCCTGGTAAAACATGCGTGTTTTTTTGTAGTATGGGTCGGGGTGGCTTTCATCCAATGTTTTTACGGTTAGAAAGTTCATGCGATTAGTGTGGCAATAAGTTTCGCATAGTTCAACTAAACTTTGTCCTATGTCTTGGCGGTGGAATTCTTCTAAAATGCCCATAACGTAAATTTCTGCAGTATGGGCGTTATGTGGCAGAATTGAAACAAAGCCTATGGCGTCATTATTGTTTGTTGCGCAAAAAAATGGCTTATCCTGGACACTGTGTACATATTCCACAATAGATTCTTCTATTCCAAACCATTTTGGCAATGCATGTAAAATAATGTTGCATATCTCAGATTTTTCTTCCGGATTGGTGATTTCTTTTAACATGAACCAATATCCCCCTTTTCCGTAATACGTATTTCATATTTTGCTATTGCACCCTGTAACGCTTTTTCTGCGTCTACATTCATTTCACAACACAACGCAAAAAGAGAGAACAGGCAATCCCCAAGCTCCTCTGCTGCAGTCGGGGGCTGTTGGTATTCTTTTTTGCCGTAATTAGTAGCACTAAGCAACTCTTTCCCCAACTCTCCAACTTCGGAAACTAAGTCGATGTATCGCACTTCTTCGTTTGTGTGTAAGTTATGCTTATCCAAAAAATTGCTTACTGTTTGCTGCATGGCTCGCTCTCCCAAAGGTCGTTAAATATTTGCAGGAACTCTTTTTCAATATCGGAGAAATTAATAAAATCTAGGTTTGGCTTGCTTACAACGGCAATTTGGCAGTCGAACACGTCACGGTTCATCAAGTCTTTAAATTCGCATACTAACATATCGTCGTCTATTTGTTTAACCTTTTGGCATTCTTCTTTGGTTAATGGCAAGCCTAAAAAGTGGCTGTAAATCATATTTTGCAGATTTTCTTCTATTTCAATATACATTGGCAAATGTTTTTTGACCGGCCTTGTAATGTCTGAAAGATATGATTCGCTTGCGTCATGCAGCAGACAAGCAAGTTGCACCCTAGGGGAGAAGTTCCTTGCCTTAGCCTCTTTAGCGCAGTTTATGCAGTGCTGCGCAACAGAGTAAAAATGAATTATATGGCCGTTGCCCCGGCACATAAGGGACAATGAATGAGCAATGTCTTTAATGTTTATTTGGGCCGGGTTAGGATCTTGTGGGGTAAATTTTATACCGGAATAAGTTGTGATATGGTCTGACATGTGTACCTCCTATGAGCCCTTTATGGGTGCATTACGTTACTAGCCGAGCATAAAAGGGCTGCGCAGCTGGTTTCTTTTAGTAATCAGCTAGAATTTATTTTTGTATTATATAGTTATTTAACCCGAAAACCACCACACATAACTTGCAAATTTTCCGCAATACTGCGTCGCTAAAAACCTTGCGCACTCCTAGTGCGCGGCGGCTTTCAGCTTCTTGTCTTGCGAAAAATTTTCTGCGTTCTGCGTGGTGATTTTCAGGCTAAATGACTATATTTTCATAATTATCTAATTTCGCACTGTAAATAAGTGCAAGGAGGTAGCAATGCTGAAACGGCTCAGAAACGAAGTTTATAACGCTAATAAGCAATTACCAAAACTAGGACTTGTAACTCTAACGTGGGGCAATGTTAGCGGCATAGACCGTGAACGTAGCCTTGTGGTTATAAAGCCCAGTGGTGTGCCATATAAGAAACTCACCCCAGACAATATGATCGTAGTTAATATGGAAGGCAAAGTGATATCTGGAGATGGAAATCCGTCTTCCGACACATCCACACACATACGCCTATACAAAGCATTTCCTAATGCAAACGGCATAGTTCACACCCACTCTACTTGGGCAACAATTTTTGCCCAAGCTGGTAAGCCAATCCCCGCATATGGCACAACCCACGCAGACTATTTTTACGGGCAAATCCCCTGCACCCGCGCTCTTACAGAGGCAGAAATTACAGGTGAATATGAACTAGAAACAGGCAATGTAATTGCAGAAACTTTTGCAGAAAAGAACCCCCTGGCCACCCCCGGCGTAATAGTAAAAAACCACGGCCCTTTTACATGGGGCGAAACTCCGGAAAAAGCCGTAGAAAATGCGCTGGTTCTGGAGGAAATTGCAAAAATGGCTTATCACACGCAAAAACTCAACCCTAAAACACCGCAGCTTGCTCAAACCTTATTGGACAAGCACTATTTTCGTAAACATGGGGAAGATGCGTATTATGGGCAGTAGGTTTACTATTTGCAGCATGTGTAAGGAATTTCAACTGTCTTGATATTGTTTTCCGCTAGGACTTCTCATGAACAAGAAAAGATAATTCTGCTGATAGCTTTGCTGCTATGGCAACTCGACCAAGCCGCACTCAGTTATATAATAGCTAAGAAGCTATACGCATGGTTGGGAATGTCGAATTGGCCAGGCATTGTTTCGCTAGTTTTTGTTGCTGATGACGCATCGTACCAGCGGTACGCAAGGAGGAAGCGACGGAAAATAGCGGAATAATGACCGTCAAGGCGACGTTTCCAACCCATGCGTATAGCCTCTAACAAGAGTGCTTTACCTTTGCTGAGTTACGAGATGCCATGACTTTGGTTGCGGACTTTATTCGGGCAAGC
>Ga0123355_10005937_pt1 | contig 17992 bp, 11 predicted proteins | sample TergutEmb28metaG_3_FD_89872 | JGI IMG/M metagenome (GOLD analysis project Ga0123355, IMG submission 89872) | Embiratermes neotenicus P1 segment gut microbial communities from Petit-Saut dam, French Guiana - Emb289 P1 | ecosystem: Host-associated > Arthropoda: Insects > Digestive system > Gut ... | reverse complement strand
GTGACAAGGGAGCTTAACAACATTCAGTGTGCAGTGACAAGGGAGCTTAACAACATTCAGTGTGCAGTGACAAGGGAGCTTAACAACATTCAGTGTGCAGTGACAAGGGAGCTTAACAACATTTCAAAATCTGCCTTCCTGGAGGGCATGAAGAAGTTGAAGGAAGGTGCAAACAAATGGATTGATCAACGAGGAATGTATTTTGAAGAATAAAGATAAATCATGTCCATATAAGAAGTTATCTGTGTTTTATAACAGTTGTGTAAATGTTTTGGGTCTCACCTTGTATGTGCTGTCTAATGGGGAGAACGTTTTAATATGTGAACACCAAGTCATGGAAATGATGTGGTTATTTCCTTATCACATACTGGTATGGATTCATTGGTTATGACATTTTTCTTGCATTCTACAGTAAGGTAAAGTCCCTAGAACAGGCCATGAAGGCCCAGAGGGGGAGTAGAGGTGTAGCTCTATTCTTTCTCTAACCTTGGCACTAGTTGGGGTGGGTGGTCAATGCAACGCCCCGGCCACTTTACTCCCGGGAAAGAGACCCGTTACCCATTTTATAGGAGGCTGTGTGGGCCCCTGGGCCGGTCTGGATGGGTGTGGAAAAATCTCACCCCCACCAGGATTTGATCCCTGGACCTTCCAGCTCAAAGCGAGTCACTATACTGACTACGCTGTCCCAGCCTCCGGCATTCTACAGTCATGTGTGGTATATACTGCCATCTGTTTTTACAAAAAGTAAAGGTAAATTTGTCTTTATGGTTCATTAAACTTCATACTCTGGAACATACGAGGGAACGGAGGTATAGCACCATGGAGTCATAAACTGTGACTGGATGGTGGATGTTGGGCAAGTCCCAGTGTTTGTCTGGGTGCAGTATTGAAAGTAAAAGTCACCACTCCTGCTAGGAATGGAATACCAGTCATCCTATGAGCACCCAGACCATATATTCATTTCACTTCCCTACCCAGGCCCTGCACTGATTGCACTGTCCTGCATCATGTTTTATCAGTTCCTGGACATCAAACCAGTTGCTGGTCTCTACTAATTGAGCTACTATAGGTAATTTCTTATACTTGAAGCATAGGTGCCCAGCTACTAGTCATGTACCCTTGTGTGCTTTGTATAAAGTTGAATACTGCGTGTGCATTCTGTAGCCAGTCATTGTACAGAGCTACTGTAGCTGACTTCTTATAATAAAACTCCAGTCCTCTAGTCTGTAGCAAGTCATTGTATTTAGTTAGGTGTTTGGGCTTACCTTTTAGAATTACATTATGTGTATCCACTTCTAGTCAGTCAGTGTACTAACTGCACTAGTCTTGCTTACCTGGCTGTCTTGTCAGTAGTTGGCCACATTACTCGCTCAGCATCTGTCCCATATTACCGCTTATATAAGGTGCCAGCCAAAAGGTTTTGGGCTGACTGCTTGGAGTGCTGACTGGATAGAAGGCAGTTGAGTGGTACTGAATTAATTTATTGTAAATTGGTGTGGTGAGCGTCAGTGTAACTTAATGTTCTGGTTTCTGCAGTTGACATTTAAGTGTGTTCGTGTTGAGTACTTTCTGTGATTGTTATAGATTAGTAAAGTGGCAGACCTTAAAGAGTAGAGAATTTGCTACAAGTTTTGTTTAAACCTTAAGAAAATTGATTCTTAGACTTACAGAATGCTTATGAAAGCCTTTTATGATGACACCATGAGTAGGGTACAAATGGTGAATGGTATTCATGTTTCATGTCACCAGACTTCAGCTAGGGGTTTTGAATGTTCATGTCCTCCATCATGAAGTCAGACTAGTGGCAATGTGGAAAACATGTGTCAAGTTGGTTATGAGGAATGCATATATATTTGATGATGACTGCAACTTTCTGGGCACATCATATAGTACATGATGACATATGAACCAAAGATTTGAGGCAGATTGATGCAAAATTTGTGCCCATCTGCTGAATGATGACCAGAAACTAAACCAACTTGCTTTATGCAAGGCCCAACAAGAGCAGCCAAAAAGGAAGAGACTTCCAATCTAAGTTCAGGGCAGGAGATGAAAGCTGGGTTCATGATCATGACCCTGGAACAAAGCAGCAGTCATCCCAGTGGAAGAGTCATCCTCCTGCCATCCAAGAAAGTTGGGATAGATGAAGTCAGACTTCAAGAGCATGTTGTCCGTTTTCTTGAACAGTGAGGCAATTCTTCAGAAGGAGTTTTTTTCTTTGGTACAAGCCTGTGAATCGACAGTTCTGCATAGGAGTACTAAGGTTTTTTGTGGAAGCTGCTGGTAGAAAATGCCCGTCAAGTGGCGTACACAGGACTGGCTTCTGCATCATGACAACCCGTCATGCCACATGGATTCACAGCCTTTTGTGGTGTCTAACCAAAAAAAGATGTGGTGTCTGGCCTTTGTACTTCTCCATCCTATTCTTCATGGCTTATTCTGATTCTCAAAGATAGAAACATGGTTAAAGGGATGAAGATTCAAGGACATCATGAAGACAAAGCTGCATCACAAGCAGCACTGAAGCGCATCGCAAAACAGGAGTTTCAGGGCTGTTTCCAGCCATGGGAGAGACACTGGGTAATGTGTTTAAACCAAGAATGGGATCCCTTTGAATGAGACAGTACTAAACTGTAACTAATGTGAGCCTAAAAGTGTTAAATTCCCTCAGTCTGGAAACTTTTGACTTGCATCTTGTAAGATATTCTTATTTTCCAGTTTAGTGAGATACTGTGGTGAGAGCTGTCCTGGCTTACCTTGTAATCAAACCCACCCCTAAAGTCGCTGCATACTGCTTGAGCTCTGTTGATTTATAGAGGTAAAAACGGTGTTGGGGTCCACAAACTGATGCTGACTTAAGTTAAAGAAGTGATGTAGGACTGATAAATGCATGTGTTTTGTACCATCTAATAATATACCAGATTACTTATTTTTGGTAATTATTTGGTTGCTGTCATCAATTGCCAGTGTATCAGTGTTTTTTTTAGATCGCCCCTGTTGGAATAGTTGGAATTCTTTTGCCATCATTTGAAGGCAAATTGAAATAAAAATTGGAATGCTTCTGCAGGTGGATAAGAATTCACCACTATGAATCATTCAGTACTGCCCTTTTCTAGTCAGCTGTGCTTCTTACCTGGGTAGATAAAAAGGTAAAGCAGTTCCGTGACCATGACACAGGAAGGTGGTAAGGTTGTCAGCCTTACGCACCGGCTGCCTTTACCCCCAGGAAATGCTCCTGGTACTCATTTCTGTTAGAGGCTGAGTCGACCCCAGGGCCATAGTGTGATCGGAAGGATACCGGGGTAAATACATATTTATATTTGTGTACTTTTAAAGTCATCAAATGTAGGAAACAGAATGCAATGCCAATGTCACAAACTGTCACGTATAGCAATTTCTATAAGGTGGAAATTTTGTAGCACTTGACACTGTAGGTTTGGTAGAGTGACTGATGTTTGGTGCATGGTGTAGTACACCAGTGTTCACAGGTATGATATGCCTGCTGGACACTTTGACACGTAGGAACATGTTTCAGACAAGGGATACTGAACAGAAGGTGCAAATGTAACTGTTCTTAGTGGCATGATGTTGGAGAGTTGGAGTAAACAGCTATAACTTCTTTCCTTAGCTCTATGAGGACTGTACATGTCCTAGTAATGTTACTGCTAGTTGTGGGAACATGAGTGTTGTTGAATATTATTTGACAAAACATAATACAGATATAAGCTGGCAGTTACTAACATTCAAAACAGAAACAACTATTTTGTAGGTAGTATGAGTACCTCACTGTTCAGTCTCTGCCTTCTCAGTTATGTACTGTCTAGTTCCAGTAAATTGGAACTTGTTGGGTGAGGAAGTGGGGAAAAGAAGAAGCAACAGGGTATGAGGCTGGTACCTATTTTATGGCACTAGATGTCAGTGAAAAGTACCAGTCCCAAATACATTGGCCACTATAACATTTAGAGATTTCTGTAGCATTTAGATGATCTAGACATGGTGAACTGTGCACATGTACACGTGGACATCTTTATGAACCATTTGAAGGATTTGGATAATATGCAGGGAGAGAAATACTAAAAGTCCAGAATAACTTCTGAAAACCCCAGGCAAGAAAAGGCAGAGGCACAGTCCTAATGTGTTCAGTTTTAGAGAGCAGGGTGAGAAGCAGATTCCCTCCAAGATCTCTCAAGCATCTAGAAGAAGAGTGGTACAGTATTCCACTAAAGACTATTCAGAACTTACATGAGTCTATTCCAAGAAGGATACAAGCTGTGGTACGGGCAAATGGTGGCCCAACTCCATATTAATAAAGAAATGTACACATTTCTTTATTAATATGGAGTTGGGCCACCATTTGCCCGTACCACAGCTGTTTCCATTATTTTTGCCCATCCCTTGTACACGCTGCCATGTTTTGTTCCTTGGGGTGATTAGATAAATCATGTAGAATTTATCTTTGTAAGTAGGTGTTTTGTTTAATAGTTCACCTTGTCTGTCTCTGTTCAGTAATGCTGTTGAATGGTTGTTTTGTTTTGTTAACCTGTTTTCATAATAACCACTTTTTATTACATAGTAATCATATACTGATGAGGTGTTTATGACTTTCGAACTTGATGGGGAAAATCCTGGTGTCCTGTCAGAGGTCGAAACATGTAGATGTGCACATTACATCAGTGTGATACGAAGTCCTGTTCTGATGGCATTAGTATGATAATTGCAGGCACACTATTTATGTACCAAGTGGATTACAATAAACTGTAATTGTCCCATCCAAGTCCAGGAACTTTGTTATAATTTGTGGACTTGTTTTTATGTGTGTTTGTATTTATTATTCACCTCATATTATTCAGGTATATTTCATATTTTTCATTCATTGTTCTTTGATATTTCTGTTTGACCCCTTGCTTGGCCATGATTTCTTACATGATTATGAAGTAATTTCGTAAATATTAGCTGAGGTCCTTCAGTCAGAAGGTAGCCATGTGATGGAATTTGATGGTGTATACCAGATTATGGTTTTCACTTTGTACTGTTCTGCATACTGGAAGTGCCCAAAATGTGGGAAAATAACCCCGTGTTTTTTAGTCCTGTGCTGCAGTTTAGTGCCTTTTGTATTTTAATTCCGATATGTGAAGTTAAAAGCCAGAATCCTGGTTTTTAATGTTGGCGTTAAGATTGTGGTAATATGTTTCACCAATCGCGAAACTGTACGTGTATGTAAGATTTCATGACCAGTTCGTCTGGCTAGCAAACATTTGCGTGATTTGAGGGTGCCACCGCGAAGTAGCTGAGAACTGCGTTCTTCTGGTAGCGGTAAGATTGCCACTACTCGCTGCGTAATAACCCAGCAAGTAGTGGCAATTCTACCACTACCAGAAAAGCGCAGTTCTTAGCAAAAATTTCTTGCGCACCACATTTCAAAATGTGGTGCGCCAATTGAAAATTATTGCTACTAAATACTACGCGCGTGGCAGTAAAAATTTTCCCGCCAAAAAACTTATATATATATATATATATATATACCGGTGTTGGTTACCAGATGTCTCTGCTGCTGCTTGCGGATCCTGGAACCCAGTGGGCTCGATCTGCTGAACCTTGGGTTGCCGGGCCCTCGTCTTATCATCTGTATCACAAAGTTCTTGTTCAGAGAATAATTTTAATCTCGGAATTTCCTGATGAATTATAAGGTCGAGAAATCTTAAGAGAAAATTTTTTTTGAGTCCAAGTCATTGCCGGCGGTCGGTCTCGAACTGCTGAACCTTAGGTTGCTGGGCCGTCGTCTTATCCACTAGACCACGAAGTTCTTGTTGAGAGAATAATTTTGGAACTTCCTGATGAGTTATGAGGTCGAGAAGTCTTACAGAATTACGAGGTCGAGGAGTCTTAACGAAAAATATTCTGATGAGTTATGAGGTCGAGAAGTCTTACAGAATTACGAGGTCGAGGAGTCTTAACGAAAAATATTCTAAGTCCAAGTCCTTGAACTTGAATTGTGAGGCCAAAAATATATTTAACAGGTAAGTTTCTTTAGACAGGACTTCTGTTGGTCTCGAACCTCCATTTACAAGTTTGAGAGTCTAGCTTCTTAACCACGACACTCGCCTAAGTAATATAAGTGCGGAACCCTTTGACAAATTGTCTGTAAAATGAAATGTACCGTTGCTTCTGTCTCAGTACCCGCACTGACGAAATTACATAGCTCCAACATATTTACCAGTGCCATAGTAGTGTTGTACTCAACAACAGTAGTACTGTAAGTAATTTCAAATTGTTTGTTTAGTCTCACTACTTTACCAGTGCATTGCTGTAGCACTGTATTTACAGACGTGACGTCACTGACCTCATCTCCTACCTTCATAACATTGCTAGCAAAGCGGACATATATCGGAATATTACTGCGGGTACGTAAGCTTGTTACAAGAGATAGAGGCATTGTGAAGTCCAGTACGTACTACAGTGCTACAACAAAATGTACTGGCAAAGTCATTAGACAAACAATTTGAAATTCCCTACGGTACTACCGTTTGTTGAATTTAACACTACCATGGCGCTGGCAATTCCGGCGGAACAACGTGATTTTGTCGGTGAAAATGTTGGTCAAAGCTGTGGATGTGAAACTGCTCTTTTAGTGTGACGCCGTGTAGTTCGGCAGACACGGCATAAGATCCCAACAGACCGTAACTGGAAGAGGACAAGGTAAAGGGGCTGTGGCAACTGGTATTGACTCCTCGACTGGGACGTTCTGCAAGGTGTAAAGTAACAGAACAGCACTTGCAGTGTCAACAGGAGAGATCTGTCGTCGCTCTGACGGTCAGCCGCTGACTTCTTAACATACTTACCTTGGATATATACGATATACTTCCGATTATGCAGAATGTCTACCTGATACATCCCACCTGTTTTCAATTCTACCCTTTCCACCACTTCCCATTCTCTGAAATGTCGCTTTCTTAACCTGCAACTTCAGTAGGTGCTGTCTGCAGTATTCCTCATTACTTCAGACAGGAATTATTTTTCAGGCAATTAACTGACTTTTATTTTTTTATATCCCGGAACAACAGGGGGCCTCTTAGTAGTAAGCGTGACAAAACACATTCACAACACCCAAAATACGAAACTTCTGCACACTGTATGCACGTCAATTATTAACTGCCTCTTGCGGCATTATAGCCCGACAGTGTATTATTTACTAGAGTGTTGGTTTTCCATCCGGAAGAGATCTGGCTTTGCTGGAAATGTGTAATCAAGCATGAGGTGAGATCTGCGATCGTTTGGGACTTAACGCGGCGTAGAATGGCAATTCTTACCAACATTGTCCTGCTTGACCCTTGAAGTTGGGATCGGTAGGTTGTCCCGGAACGTCGGTAGATAACTAGCAACACACGCTGCGTAACATCCCAGAAGACGGAAGATCTCAATTTAAATTTCAGTACATAAATGTCAGTAAAAAAAAAAAGGACCCCGTCGGTACGCTACGCATGGAATGGAAAATATTTTTAAAAAATTAACAAATGCACAATTCTACAACCTACGTATTCTGTTAGCTCCTACATGTAATAGAAAGTTTACATAGACTGTAGAATTGTGCAGTCACTGGTGTTAAACAGAGTTTTAATATATCATAATGCACGGAGTGAAAAATATAAGTCCAGAATGGGCCTTTTGTAAATGCGGCAATGATCCTCACAGATCCGTAAAAGACGCGCGTCAGACACAGTAACTCGGCCCAGAACGGGCTTCTGTTCTGTGAGACATGACGTTCTGACGCAGGTGTCGAGAGGGTTACGGACGTTTTGGTTGAACATAAGCGTGCCTTCATCTTGTACTGCTGGCCCTGAAGATGAAGGTAAATTGGACAGTCGACGGGGTCAAACGTCCAAGATGACTTGAATCTTCACCAACACCTCTCTGAGAATTTCACCACCACCACCTGTCATCCCGAAACGTCGGAAAGAAACTACCAGTCTACGCTGCGTAAAATCCCAAAATAGCGCAGATCTCATTTACACCGCGTTTGAGACCTGAAATCATGCAACTGTGGAAGTGTTGCGTTTTCTCTATTAGCATGCCAAGAGAATGCACAGACTGATGTTGGCAGGGTATTATGTTGTTCACGTGTATGCTGGTCATTTCAGATATAAGAAAATTATCCCACAACAGGTAAAGAGCAAGAAGAAATAGGCTGAAAACCATCACTTGTTGAGGCTGTTTGTGACAAACATTCACAGTAAGATCAGAAGGCTGAACATTGAGTGTATGCTTAGTGAGCATTTTGACAGCGATGAATAGTGTGTGCAAGTGTAGCAAGTTTCTTTAAAATTCTTTGTTGTGTATGCTCTGAAGCTATAATGGCAAGGAGAGCATAAACTGGCTCTGATTTAGAAGTGTCAGAAATGTCAGGCTTGTATAAAGAATACATTACAGCTGGTGAACATCTCATACCACTTTCTTGACCAATGAAAATTTGGGCTCATTATACAAAAAGTAAATAAAACACAAACTGTGTGTCTCTGCGATACAAACACTTCCTGCATTCATAACGTTCAAATACACCAAGAGCAGTGAAGTGTACCCCCTGAAAAACAAAAATATGAAAATGGTTCAAACTTTTCTCTCATCTGAGACAGTATACCAAGAAGTCACAAAATAGAAAGGCTCTGGCTTCTGCATAATCTAGGATGGGAGGAAAGATGAAAAAATGTGGCAGTGTCAACCCTTTGGCTACTGAAACTAGGGGATCAAACGCTATGTCCCCACATCATCCAAACAGCTTCAAACTGTGTGGCACTGAAAGCTACTGTCTTCCATACAAACCAGCAGAAAGTTGTTCCTGTGTATGCCATGCAGGCATTCAGGGGAGTGGACGTTCAGATCCACAAACACATTCTCAGCCTCAGCACTACAGTAAATGGACATGAATGGCCTGCTTCATGCCAGGCCACCCCCATGCCCACTGAACAGGAGACTGGGTGGGAACAAGAACTGGCATGGGGGCATTTTGGAGTAAAGAAAAATCTCTTCCCCTGCCAGGAATCAAACTATGATGTCTCAGCTGTCAAACCTGTGGCCTACTTAATATATCAACTATGCTGTCTCAGCTCTGTCTGATACCTGCATCCATTAAAAAGCTGTGGGGTGCACCCTGCAGTTAATTTCATTCCCACAAGACTAAAAAATGCAATCAAATAATATAAGACTCTAGAGGTTTATGGTGTATAAGGTAAATAAAATGGGGTACAAATGGACCCTAAATGGTGTTGCTTTTTCATGCAGTAATGCCAGGGTTAATCATAATGAATTAAGAATTATGTTTGGTTCCCTTGTGCCCAGTTACAGTCCGGACATGTCTATCAAACTGCATGGTGTCACACCCCAGAAAAGCAAACATGTTGCTGCAGTAAGACGCTCAGATCTCAACCACAAGCAGACAACACCTTCTGACTTGTTCACAGACACCCTGACACTCAAACTGCTCACACATACAACAATTAGATATCTGAATTTACAATCTCATATCAATGAGATTTTGGCCAAGATATCAAGGATGCTTGAGTGTCATACAAAATGAGATCTGAGGTTCTCAAGGTGGTGATAATTATGTTGCTTGTCACCTTGGTCCAGCTGTTGCAAGCTGGTATATAGGTAACATCATATGAGGGGAACCTGCCACCTCCATCACCCTGATGATGGAGGAGGCAGGTATTCTGAAATGTCGGTACGTGTCTGCCACACCTGAGAATATCTTTGGTGTGCAAAAGACAAACATCAACAACTTTCACATTTGTACCCTCAGTAAATTACGCTTCATTCAGAGCATTAGGGTAATGCACTGTGCACAGGGGTGAGTTATGTCCATATGGGAATTTAGAATCTGATCACCCTGCCCTGCAAGAATGTTGTAATAGCACAGAGGAACTATTCTTCTTGGCCTGCCTGACCCTGAAGACAAAGACACTATAATCATTCAAAATGCTGAGAACTGCTTGCCCAACAACACAGTATCACAATCCTGCAGACTGGAATATATTCTTGCTGGTCTAGAATATTAAGATACCATGTTTGGGGTGTGATGGTGTGTAGTGTGACAGGCACAGATGTCCGAGGGGAACGAATCACTTCCATCTGCATGGCCAACCCTGACTACACACCATCACACCCCAAACAGACTGTTAACCCATGCTATTCCAACCATACTACCAGTATTGTTTAATGCTTGCTTTATTCTTATTATGGTACCCTTACGTCTGCCTGCAAAGTCATAACACTTCTGCATGGTTTTACTTATTTCTGCACACAGTGCTGAAGTACTTTTATTATCAACACATGTCCCTGTATATTTTCTTCACCTCTTTAAATTACACTTCTTCAATGCCAAATGCATCCACTGTCAACACACCATTTATATTTCAATTTAGTTCCAAGTCACTCACCTACAGAAGTTGACTGTATTTTCAAAAAATGATCACTGTGAATGTGATCACTTGCCAGGATGGAGCAGTTAAGTTTTCAGATAAAATCCAGGACTTCCCAACAGACTTGAAATAGACTCAGAGCTCTGAAATTATATGCTGTTTACCCCCCAGTCATGGAGTTTTTGACAGTTCTTGGAATCACAGCCCTAATGACCAGCAGTTTAAGACACAGTGGCCAGATACAATCACTTCACCAACAAAATTTGGCCCCTTGGCCCAAAACAGCTTTTGATGTTGCCCAGATTTTGTTTGCCACTTTTTATTTCATTTTTTGAGGACAGAAATTTTGGAGTTGACAGTGACAAAACACTTGTGGACTGACTTACATTTAAATGTAAGGAATAAATTCTCTTTCATAAATGTGCTTGTGCAACTGTTATAGAGCCTAAGGCAGGGGTTCTTCACCTTCTTTTGTGCTATGGACCCCTTGAGAGTCTGGTGAAACCTACTGACCCCTTCTCACAAAAATGTATTTAAATACATAAAATAAATTACACAAACTATATATCTAGCATTACAATTTATATTATAGATTGTACTACAAAGGGAACCAATTATGCTGAAATAGTTTTCAAAATATTAAAAAATAAATACATAATATAGTAATACTGTGCTTCATTAATCTATTAAATCAAGACGGTAAACACATTTAAAAGATATGCAGGCAGCAAGTTGACATTCAATTTCATTTTTTTAAAAGACAGTTCACTGCAAAAGTGAATTCATTCTGGTTTCCCTTTCTTAGGCAATAATAATTTTAGATACTGAGATTTATTGAAGTTAACAAACATTTTTGGATTCTAGAGGCCATAAAATTACTTTGTTGCCTATGTTCATTACTTAACGAAAAGTTAAATTTCAGTTAGAGGTTAGTGCAAATAAAGCTGTCATTTTTTTCCCATCCAAGTTCACAGACCCCCTGAAATCTAAACCCCTGGCTAGGAACAGCTGACCTAAGCAGAGAAAATGACATGAGGAAGACCTGAAATATATGCAGCTGATGTCATTGCACCACAGTATCAGTGCTTAAGTAAGCATAAGGCCTCGCAGTGTTAAAAACACCAGTAAGGGCAGCAGAACACCTCTACCCACAAATGCAGCAGCTACCAGAAGTGTGATGCTTTACACATTGAAACCACATGACATAATGTGAGCAAGGGAAAATCTGTTGATACCCACACTCTACTCAAGACCATAAGACCAGTACTGCAGATTTAGACCACTCTTACACTCCTTCCCTGTGGTTACACCCGAATGACTGACCTTAAGGCACTCTTGCATCATTGCTACAAACATGGCTTATTACAGCCTTCCACTGTGGAATCCTGTATTAAGGAAAGTTGTCTTACCCATGCCATGAAGGCGTAATGGGGGAGCAGAGGTACAGCTCCACTCATTCTTAACCTTAACCACTAAATGGAGAAGTATGGTCAAGAAAATGCCCCAGCCACTTTATCCCCAGGGAAGATTCCCTGTGCCTTTTGAATAAGAGGCTGGGTGGTACCACAGCCTATCGGGACATTTCAGAGAAGAGGAAAATCACATGTCTCTACTGGGGGTCCAAAACCCGTATCTTGCAGCAGTCACTATAGCTCACTCTTTCACTAAGATAGCTAAGTGAACAAAGAATAGTAATCAGCACACCCTGCAGAGTCTTGTACATATAATGTACTGTACATAGTCTGCTGTTACGCCAACAGTCCTAGGTGGTACATGGAGTTTTTTTCTATTCAATCTGTTTGACTTGTAGACTATATGTATTTCAAACTTTTTATATCTTCAGCTCACACCTATACTAAGCAATATTATAACTGTCATTTCATTCACATATCCGAAAGTGGCTAAAGGAGCTTCCCAACAGGTAATGGCTTTTGTTAAACGTACGAAATGTAAGTAGGTTAACTGCAGTTCGTGACAGTCTTCAGGGCCATACATAAACCTGACTGGTTATGACCAACTAGACTTGCATCACTCTTGCATGAGATTATGTTCTGCCTTGGGCTCTTATGTAAAGCGAGGTGCCATACTTGGGCACAATAAACATGTTCTCTCAATGAACACATAATGTCAAGTCCACTTATTTCAAAGTATTAACCCTTCCTTGTCTTCTGCCACTAACACATCAATTTACATCCTTATGATCATTCCCAAGTATTGCATATCTTTGCTCCATACAGTCCTTGACATAATTTACAGCAGTTCAAATGTAGCAAAAAATCTACAGTTTATATTTTCTTAACCACCTTATGTGCAAGTTGCTTCTGCACTGTCTGCCCAGTAACATCTGGTAAGAGTCAGGTTAAAAATGTGGATGGGAGAGGATTTGGCTTGTCTATGCAGGCTGCGTCTATATCAAGCAAAATAAAGCACACTGATGTTTATCATCAGGACATTAATTATAACTGTTTATATTTATTATACTATACTTACAACAAACAATGCAACCAATAAGGTCTAGTGCTTACAGTACTTTAGTACACAATGCAAACAATACACACAATGTGTGTACAACTGGTGTTTGTAAAGTTTGTAAATCCACACCAAATTAACACAAAAAAGTGCAACTTCCACCATACATTCATACTTTACTGCAATTCGCCAAGCTTGTAGTTCCTACAGGAATGAAAATGCCAAACTTCAGGCTTCTATGCCTCATTTGTAGAAAGAATTTAGAGAAAAGTCAACTTTCTTGCATGACACAGCTTAACTATGGACCTATTTCAGCTAGAAGAATCATGTTGGGCTACTCTAAAAGCTAACGAAATGCATGTGAAATCTGTTTTCAGTGTAGAAAGTATTAAGATTACTGGATCATGGTATGTGATGCAGTGGTGTCTGACACATAGGTACCAACTTTGGTCAAGCCTGGCATTTCCATCTTCAGGGTTAAAATTAAAGAACTCTTGTACCCTGATGAGGGGGGGGGGGGCAGCAGGTTTCTCCAAATTGTTTGGGTCTTTCTACCAAACCTCATGGAGTCACATTCCATGACTTTATACTCAACAAACTGAAGTCCCCATTATATATTACATGCCAAATTTTAATATACAAGAGCACCAGGGTCTTTGAACTGTGCGTCAAATTCCTCAAAAGATATGCGTTAAGTTTTTCACTTCACAAAACACATGGTGATGTTCCCCCTCTGAACCTGTCCAGTACTGAGAATTTATATCTGTTGTGTGTTCAGGTGTCACATTAACAGGAGGATATGGGTATAAATAATTCTAACATCTTCTTAAGGAAATGGAATCATTCATGACTTAAGGAAGTTAAATGAATGTGGAGTACTACCCTACATCAGATATTGATCAAGCTCAGCTGTGAAACTGTCATAACTGCTGTTCAAGACAGACATTCTGAGGCTGCTAAGTACTGAGGGGAAATGTGAGATATTAGGCCAACTTTTGTGGAATGAGGATCAGTGACCATGACAGTGACAGGTATACAAGAAGCAGGACATACAGAAATACAGCCACTATTGTGCTGTGTTGAGGAGGCTGTTCCAGTGATGAATGGATTAGCCCTGTTGAGTCGTATCTTGCTACTGACAGATACAACCGGAGAAGCTCTGGATTTTCCACTGAACCACATCTGTTTCATGCACTGTCTTCACTGTCAGATTCCTGTCTGAGTATTCTGGAGAGAATTTTGCACCTGCTGACTTTATCATTACGAATGTGTAATGGGCATGGTGTCTGTCCTATTGTAGTGCCACGTTTTCAGGTACCTGAGGCATATGGCTAATTTCAGAAGTAAACTAGTGGCTTGTTACACGTGTAGCAGAGCAAGTCAGAAGTCTTGCATCACAACTGTCATGCCCTGTGGGCCAAACTGGACCATAAAACGATCACATATTTGTTTATGTCTTACAGGTGTAATGCATACTGTAAGAGCAGGATATGACGAATTGTTCTTGTGCTTAACATCATAGTGAACATGCAGCTTGTCACTTATATCACAAAAGTGTAGATGTTTGTGAAAACATCTTAATAAGCTTTTACTGCCTTCCAGTGTACTGAAATTTCGTTGTAAGAAACATAATCCGTCCCAAAAAAGTTTCATACTGGACTTTTACAGTAGTAAGTTCTGCAAGTTGTGTCAGAGTTAAAAAAAGGAATTTTTGGTATGAAACAGCAGCAACAGGTACAAGACAATTTGCTATTTCCATAGGGTCTACAAGCTCAACATACTTCACTGAACCAAATGGTCAATAGTGTGGTGTGTTGATTTGACTTGGTTCATTAATCCATGTAATGAAGGACTCTAGAATCTGTATGGCACCCCAACACTGTCACATTAAGATCTGCATGCTCTAATCGTTCAGGACCTGAACAAAACATGCTTTAAATGCATTTTTCTCTATTCCATGCTACTGGATCATTACCTACCATATTTATTTGAGAATTCTGAGCAATTAAATGTTTACACACATAGCACAGTGTTCCAGCGAGCTGTACAATCAATAGAATAGTCTGACTTTTATGGTCTATGCAACATGCACCAATGAAATGCACACTTTTCAAATTAATACTGTGCCTAGTGAACAAGCACATAAAACACTTCACGCAGTTCATAAATTCAATAGACTTCGAGAAACTGTGAACTTAACAAACAACAACACACTAACAAAGTGCTTACATAATTGCAGAACACGGGAAAATATACCACAAACGAGATAACTATCTTATGTAACGCCAAATCCAAATAACATATATTAGCAGTTTAAGTGAAATGTAAAACTTACGTAAATACAAATTCAAGTATGTAGTACTGCTGATTGACGGCAGTGGAGCATGCTGCTAATAAATAAAATAAAAAAAAAATTACTGTAATTCAATTTTTCAATTTTTTATGTCTTCCAAATGTTTCGAACCATGCTGAGAATGAACCCATGAGGTTTGATACATGCAGAAGATGTCAAAAATTGAAAAATTGAATTAAAGTGTTATTTTGAAACGCGTGCATTTCGTTGGTTCATGTTGCGTAAGAATATTCTAACATTATGGCCAAAGACAACAGACTTCCCCCTGTTTGATCCTTATCAGTCTACTGTTTGATGATAGTTGTAAAGGCACATGCCCCTCACATCTGGCCATAGTATTACCAGGAAGACGTAACACCCATCTTGTTACCTTGTCAAGCATGTCAGTAGCTCACTAACTACTGCCATTCTTTCAGTACCCCTTTGTGTTCTCATTTGCAATGATGCATCCCCATAACTTCAACATCTGCAGCTTGACATGTCTCAGCTTCAGTAACACTTCCGAAGGGTCTCAATGGACTGGCCCTCACAGTCTGCAGATAAACAAACGTACACATACAGCTACAGGTACATACACAATTTCATATTTTATCAATCACTGCTGCAGCATGCCTCATCCCTCTGACTGTCTCTTTTTTAAAACAATGACTATGCCATGTCAAACAACACAACAGAATTTTACTTTCCTTGGTCTTATAGCAGCAATTCCGAATTGGGGGGACACATCACAAGTCATACATGAACCCCATACAAGTATACATTGCATATAATTTGTATACTGTTACACACCAGCCAGAAGGACCTAAAAATACCTTAAAAAATTGCATTTGCACTCCATGTTTCTACATAACAGCTTGCTTAAACACTGTTCTTGCCACCTACAAGACTTAAACAGTGGGTGGCAAACAAATCTGATACTTTGCTTTGTCACATAACTCATATTTCAGACATCACACATGCTAATTAATTTCTCATTGAACTTAATCAAAATTTCATTCACGAAATGCTTCCTGAAGGACTAAAGGCAGTTTATAAAAACAAGATATAAGGAATGAACTGAAACAGAATCTTTCAGTGCTCACTATTAACCCCTTGACGCTGGAATTTAGTGACCGTTCGGCTATTTAAAGGTCTCACTGCGCGGCCACTTTAGTGGCCGTTCGGCTATTTAAAGGGCACACGGCGCAGCCACTTTAGTGGCCGTTCGGTGTTAAAGGGTTAAGTACTTTTACATCATAGCTGATGATTTAAATCTTAGATGAAACACCATTTTTTCCTTGTACAATACATATCCTTCTGGCAACATCATTGTTAGTTTCCGAAACCAGGAAGACATCTACGTCTCATCTACACTGCATATTTCTGAATTTGTTTGCTGTCTACAATGAGAATATGTAATCATTGCCAAAGTTAAGTTAATGAATTGGATACATAATTCTCCACAAAAGACTTTTCTTTAACCATACCAATACTGTAATGTTTCTCTTTTAGAAGTAAAGATGTTCTTGCTGCCTGAAAAATTGCCCCAAAAGCTGACTCAAAAAACACAGTTAAATGATAATGTGAAGTAACTGTTGTCATCAGCCCTGTAACTGCCACCATGGCAAAGTATGCTGAACTATATCTACGAATACATACACTTGATATGTTATTATCAGGTTAACTTATTATCAATTTGCACACACAGACATTTCATTGTAATAATGAATTTGATTGCTTCATTACCATAACCTATATTTAAATTACTATAAATATATTTTATTGCTTGTGACACATATGGTTAAGTTTTGTATGTTTGTTTGCTTTAAGCCAGTTCTCCAACTTGGCAAGTGCAGTGTCAAGGTAATTTTGAAGTTGGTCTCTTTCAGGAAACGTTAGTACATTATACCAATAACATTGGCCAGTATAGGTTAGGCCTGCAAATTGACAGTTTGGATAGGAATCATATACGTACAACTAAGGAAACTCGACACCAAAACCGAGAATTATCAACAGAATAATGAGGCGCATTAACGGGAGTCTGCTGTACGTAAATATTTAGAAGTTCAATATTCCTGCACCTGCCAGTGAATCCACACCCTCCACATTACCATTTGCTGAGGGGATGGAATAATTTCCAACACATTCAGGCATACAAAATACATAATTTTTACACGCCTAATACTAAGCCTCGCAAATGGCACAGTTTATGTACTGTCCTGCAACCAAGTTATACACTACCATTCCACCCAACATAAAAAATTTAAGTCACGATATACAGGAGTTTTTAAGGCACCGTTTTAGAAGTGCCTATTATTTTCAATCCTAGTCTGTACAAAAACTTGCCTTCATTAAAAAGCCTTGCATGCTAAAATTTGAGTAGTTGCATGAAAAAGTGCCTCAAAATTTTTCGTGACGGCTAACGTAAAACTACGTATTTGTATGTAAGTGAAGTGTTAGATTGGGCCCTAACATGTTCTACATTCTTCGCTTACTCCTATTAACGATGCATGGAATGCGAATAAACTAAATTTTATTCTGTACACTGACCACAATGGAAGGCCACCATTTTGCATTTCTTGAAAATATACTTTGCTGCACATCAATTAACTCTAAATGACATGAACATCCAATACTATGGCCACGTATTGTGTAAACACCATGCACTATCAAAATACATTTTTAATACACGTAACTATTACCCATTAATGAATAAACGTAATGTCGCCACCTTCTGTAACGCGATTTTTGAGGCAACAGTAGTCCGTTACGTATTGCT
>Ga0123355_10005935_pt1 | contig 17994 bp, 12 predicted proteins | sample TergutEmb28metaG_3_FD_89872 | JGI IMG/M metagenome (GOLD analysis project Ga0123355, IMG submission 89872) | Embiratermes neotenicus P1 segment gut microbial communities from Petit-Saut dam, French Guiana - Emb289 P1 | ecosystem: Host-associated > Arthropoda: Insects > Digestive system > Gut ... | reverse complement strand
TGAAGACCAGAGCGTAGCATGGCGCTATGGATGTGGATTTGGATACGGGGTGGGGAGGGTGTGGGGGGGGGTGGGAAGGCGGGGGGCGGAAGGGTTCTGCGGCGTCGCTATATCTCATACAACAGAGCGAGTGAGGCATTTCTTAAAATTACTGTTTTAACCTACATGCCTTAATTTTGAATATTTTGGACAGCATACTATACTAGACGGTAAAAGTTCCCGAACTCTAGATTAAGAATAGGTTCCCTAAATACGTGTGCTAAAGAGATTAAGCCGGCCAGGATTATTTGTTGCAAAGTTATCAGAATGTGTTTGTCATGAAACGGACATCTTTATTCAGGCATTCGACAAACAGAATTCGATTAGACTGCATGTGAATCTCATATAGTGGTAATAGAGGCTGTACCTCTTATGGTGTCCCTGATCATGGCAGCTGTCACGGGATGTCCCGACGGATGTAGGCCTTCTTTGTGGTCCGAGATGATGTAGGCGACTGCAAATCCATACTTTCTAACTTGTTACAGTCAGCAGTGGCAACTTGACGGAGGCGTGAACCTCTGATGTGGCAGTACCGTAAGGCTGCTACTGAAGTGCCTCAATCACTAACCAGTAGTGACAGTAACGATGGTAACAGTGGTAATTTCTGTGGCAGTGGTGTGCAGTACAACTGTAAAAGTGAATTTTATGCTGCAGAAGTGTCGGGGCAGTTCAGAAAGTAGTAAAACTCTGCAGGCATGTGATTGCAGATTATTGTATGCCAATCGATGAACAAACTGAATATTTTTAAGTCATCGCCGGAAATTAGTTCCCTTCCCTTCCACCAGGGGCACGCCTGTTGTAAAAATGGCTTTTACACAGGGAAGGACTTGTGTGTTATCCAGTTTACGCAGATTAAGTGACAAGTTGTTTAGTGGGAGTCGTCACTCAGAAAGGACCCACCGCGCCATAGGCAGTTCGAAAACAAAATTTGTATATGCAAGTTGAGGAGTCGGGCTCGCCCACCCGTCGCAGATGAAATGATGTTACAAGCTTTTCAGCGTGCAGAGATAGAGAATTTGCATTCTCCGGAAGCAGTTACATTGTAATGCTTAGAGTTTTGTAGTAGTGCAGGAGTTAAAACCGAAAGACAGAAGCAGACGATACGAGTTCTCTGAGTTTCAGGAACAGCTGGAAGAGGACCGCGTGGCAGCGGGGTTTCAGTTCAGTGACAGGGCCAAATTTCGCTTCACCAGCAAAGCCATCCACCACAACATTAACGTCTTCGGCTTTCAAAGAACAATAAATGGGATCGCCAAAAGTAAACGTGTAGTGCACCATTCAACGTCACAATATTTACGATCTTTTCCCCACTCCCATAAAAACCATTGGGATCACTTACCTGTTAATATTAATTAAAACTGGCGAAAGCATATTGATAAATATTAAGCTGGTTATCTTCCAGCAAGAGGGCGCGCTTTATCATTTTTATCCACAGTTTTGGTAACACCTGAATAATACCGCACCACAGCGGTGGATGAGGTGTACGGTAAGAAAGTTTTGGGAAGAAACGCAGTATGAAATCGGCGTGTATCCTGCGACTTGCGTCAAGTGCCTGTAGAACTCCCAAGAAGTTAGATTCCATCGATCCAACAGTAAACGCCAGTTTTAAAGTGCTTACGTATTTTTTTAATTGGCCTGCACAGTTGAACGCAAATGTGCACTTTTCACAGTCGTGATTTCGGCGGAAAGGTGATTGTGTTGGATATGCGGATGTGTAAGGTGGAAGAGCAGTGTGCACTCCTTCGTGGTTCGCAGCTCTGCATTCCTGTGTAATAACGAACCTTTATTTATAATACGTGTTTTGAAGAATTTGTGAGTGCATATTGTATTACTGCTAAGTTGATGTTCTGTTTACTCTGTTTGAAGTTCTTTCCGTACCTTGAAATTTAATATACACATATGAGTCACGTACTATTTATGTACATATGGAGGCGTCATTAAATTTGCCTAACAACTTGCAAAAGTTTGAGCGAAGTCTTCCCCTTCTCTTTTTTTTTATCGATTCGTAGGAATCCCGTGAACTAGTTTCTTGTGTCAGCTGATGTGCTTTCCGAAACACCGAAACTTAAAATACGAAAGTAATTGTTTTTCCCATTGTATGATTATGAGACGTTGTCCTTTATCATGACAGACGCGTGAATGAAATCAGTACTTTAGAAGAAAGTTAAGGAAATTATCCATTGCGAGAGAGCTGGAGCAGGTATGGATTTGTGGCAGTTCCATGATCAAATGTATTCTTGCGTTGGTTGAATTAAGTAGGGGGTGATGGGCTGGTTAAGTAGTTGAGAAATCTTTTGGAAACACCTCTTCAGGGACCGAGACTGTAATGGGAGGATAATTTGCAGTAACAAGTTTGATTTATGGAAATATATGTTTGCCTTTCGTGTACAGATTGCACAAGCATACTTCGTATCTTGTTATAAAAACCAATTAATTCGTGCTGTACGGGTAAATAATTACCGAGAATCATGAACAAGAAATAAATGCAGTGCGCTGAACTTAAGAGGTCTTAAAAGGTACATAAAGTTACCGCGAAGCTGTAAATGTGACTTATCTGGTGGATTATGATGAAATTTAACAGTTGGGGTCTGCATTGAAGGGTTTTCAGCTGAATTTCAGTTTGGTCAGTATCGGCTCGGCATAAGCCTTGCTTCATTCAGATTTTGCTGCCTTAGTGAAAAAAGGAAGTCGTCAGGATACCAGTTTGTTTTTGGCACATTTTGGATTTTTTTCTTTTGTTTTTGCGTCTGTAAGGGGCACTTTAGGATTAGCATGTCATCCCTGTCACGTTTGTTTGTCAGGGACATATCATAATTGTAGGAAGTTTGCTGTGAAAACTAAGACCAGATACCTGCTTGTTACACACGTGTTGTGCTTGCGTGCTGTACTTTGTATGTGTACTACGTGACGGCGTTGTGATCTGCTACGATTATATTGCGCCAGTGTTGAGGTGAATCAGTGATTGTGCAGAACTGGCGGAATGGTACTGAATATCCAAGTGCCACTTTGACTGTCACAAATCCCACACGGACTGGCTTGCGACTGAACCCGGCCCTCTGTGGTGCGACCCTGAGCCTTGGTATGGCTGTTACCGCTTTAGAAGTAAGTCTAAGACCCAGAGAAGACCTTTAAAGTGCACCCTGTAATAGAGTGACAGGCACATCCAGATTTAACTTTCGTCAAGTTTCATGTTACTTTTTTCTTCGCGACCTAAATAAATTCAGTAGATAAGTGTTCTTCTGCCATTTTGCCCTCCATAATTGAAATTGTGTACCTATGGTTTTGGAATATGAACATGTCGTTGTTACGTAAAGCTGAATGTGGCTAAAAGCAGCATTTTTTTTTTGTCATGGGAGTGAACATCGAACATTCTTGAGTAACACAGGTACAGATTCTGAGAGTTCAGCTGGTGCTGCAGTTGAATAAAATCAGCGAAGAGATCCAGTATTTGGTTATATTTAAGTTTCGTCACTGGTACCAACATACTATTGGGAGGCTGATACAAATGTTTCTTCCTTTAGACTTCTTACTCAATTCGTGACAGGTATAGCAGTGTTCGAATTACTACAGAACGGGAACATGTGTATCAGAAAGATATTAGCTTCTGGTAACATAAGAGTATAAATTGAGAACAACAGCGGAAGAATTAACGTGTAACGTTGTGTGTGCCGTAATATATTGTATAGCAGTAGGAAATCTCTTTGAAACTTGGACTTAGAATTTCGTGCTTAGAAGTAAAGGACGTGAATACTGGTGGCTAAGTAACACGTATAAACATGAACCCACATTATCTCTAATCATTTCTGAACTGACAGAAGTAATGGTACAGAACGGGTTTGTGTACTGGTGACACTCTATACTTACATTCGGAAGGTGTCTGGTTCGAATCTCGGTCGGGTCATTTGGTTATCCTGTTTGGGCATTTTTGTGATTTCCATCAGTCCTCTGGGCAGGTGGCCACGTTAGTATCCTGATTAGGCTTCTTTCCGAATCCTTTCCAGTACCTCTTTCATAATTACCACCATTTCAGTTTTGTACAGTTTGAATTGCATATTGCATAATAAAATTAACTGCAAAAAAGAAGATATATATATATATATATATATATTGACGTTTGTGTTAAAAAGAGCTCAGTAATACTCGACATTCGTGTGTCTAGAAATGCCTGAACTTCTGGTTGTTTAAGGTTCAGAGTACATGTTCTGCTCTGTACTTCGACAGTTTTAAAAATGAAAGACTAATATTACCTTTAACGTTCCTTGGTTCATAGCCAGAACAGTTCCTAAACTAATTACATATTCTTAGGCTTAAATATGTTCCAGTAAACTAACATAGGTTCACATTCTTGTGAGGCAAATTTTATTTGGAAATTTCACTTTCATCCCAATTAAGTGCTTTATTTAGCCATAGTCCAAAGAGGCACTCTGGCCCTGGTATACCTCATACCCAAGGCATTCATGGTATCCTTTGTGCATAGACATGTTGGATTACTGTTTATGTTTTCAATTATACAAGGGATTTTTCTTCCGGGCAGTGCGCTTGTTGAATAAATGCCTTAGTTTGTTCTAATGCTAGAATGAATATAAAATATGTATTTCATGTAAGTAATGAATATTTTAAATAGATTTCAGTGATTTCTTCGCTAGTTGAATGACCTGTTGCAACTGCCAGTTGTACTGAGACAGTTGTACTGCCACTTCGTGTAACTAAGAAACATTTGAACGGTCAAGGAAGGGCACTGTGTAGGCAAAGAGAAATCCGAAGGACGTTGTATTCTACGGCAGATGATGTGACTTATCTGTAAAAATACAGTGCTACACTGCAAGTGTCAGGAGAACCAGATGCGGTCTCAAATGATGGTCACTGAATTGTGAGGCCAGATGGTAGATTGTGATGCCCTTGATAGTGAACTGTTGCTGTTATTGGAGGAAGACATTTGAAGAAGCAATAAGGCGATCCTGATCGCAACACCACCTTCTTCGAGATACTGTTATCAATGAAAGCTGTCTTGTTTTTCCACTGGAGGAGGCATTGAGGGCTTGGCTCAAAGTATTGCATGCTCTGTACCAACCTACCAGAGGCTTGAGAATGTATTGGCTGCTGCAGTGTGTTCACTTGCATGTGTGTATGTGTTCAAACAGAAAAATTAACAATGGAGTAATGTACATATCAACAGATTTGATTTTAGGAATATTATCTTTTTGAACTTCAATCTGTACATGTAAAATAGGGGATAGAAGTGACTGAGCGGAATTACAGAGCTTTGTCATTGAAAGTCAAGACATGCTTTGCAAACTGAGTCATACTTAACGTAAAGTTTCCATTTTCAAAATGTTAATGGGATAGAGCAAGCAGGTGGCTGTACTATGCTGACTGTCATTGGTGGGTTCTTATTTCAGAGCCCAATCTGGCGCCTCCTAAGAGCTCTAGTTATTCTTCTTCTCTGTCCTGCACCTCTTCTCTGGATCAAGCCCAGCAGACGCAAGTTGCTCCCTTCTTGCAGCCTCATGCATGGAAAGCATTGCAGATGTCCAAAAGTGCTAACTCTAAGTGGACACAAGACGATCTCTTAGCGGCCATAGAACTGGTAAAGCAGGGGACGCCAATAAAGCCGGCTGCGGAGAAGTGCAACATCCCCGTCATGACGTTGTGGAGGCGCACAAGAGCGTTGGGAGTCGTCAGTAGTCGTGCCTCGTCGAATTACCGCTATGGCCTCTCCCCCCAAGAAGGCACTCCCAGTGATCCTGACCCATCTCACACCGCCTCCTCTATAAAAGTGGAGCGGTTCGACAGTTTCTCGTAGTGACAAGTTGCAGTTGTGGAACGGACACTTTTTGTTCATTGATAACTTATTAATTTTGTAACTTCCCTTTTGGTTTGCCCTGGTTTTGTTCTGTAGTGAAGTTGCTTTTTTAAGTTTTTATTAGAAAGTAGAATTAGTGTTTGTTTTGTTTTGTATTTCTTAGATTGCCCCGCACTCCTGAAACTGAAAGCGCCCACCTGGACGCAGGCTCAGCTGAAGGAAGCTATACATGCGGTAGTAACACAGAAGATGCGATTCACCCAGGCGTCGACACGTTATGGCATTCCTAAGGGCACTCTATATGATAATATTCTTGGCAAATCTAAACGTATGGTGGTCTTGGAGGAAGCAGGTCTCACAGCTTATGAGGAACAGGCTGTCTTGGAATTCTGTTGTGAAATCTCCATACAACCATACAACCGCAGAACCAAAAAGTCCTTGACATCAATTCTGGCATTTGTAGAAAAACTGAGACGTTCCCGTGATCCAGAGTTCCAGTTTACGGGACTTGCTGGATTTCGGTGGTGGTGGGCCTTCTGCAAGAAGCATAGCATTGTGTCCCTTTACTTTGACCGCAGCGATGAGATGGGCAGACTAAACAACACGTTTTGACTGTATGACTAGGCCTGTAGGCTGTGTGCTGAAGCAAGGAATACTGACTGTTCTGCTGTAGTTCATTAGTGAATTTAACGTGTGGAAGCTGTTTAACCCCTTAATTTAAAGGGTACAATTTTTCTGCATTCCAAAATAGTTATGTAGGTTATTTGTTCACTTTAATGGGCCTATAGGTATATTAACTGTTACAAGTTACACAAAACAAACAAACAAAATAGTTGTGGGAAGTTATTTTGCAAATTCTGATAATTCTTGCACGTTCATTTTGCATACTGACCGGAAAGTGAAAAATTTATAGTAGGGGTACACAGCTTTATCCATTATCTTGCAGGGGAATAACAGAAAAGTTCCTAAGTTCCATTTCTATGTCCTGTAATGAAATTCAGGCCATATTTCATACTGAAATTATAACCAACACAGGGCAGATCTTTATTTCTGGTAGTGTCTTGTTTATACGAAGGTGCAGGTGTTTTATTTTCGGGGCATTTCTACTTAATGTCCCATTTTAAAGCATGTATTGAGACTTCAGAGATATATGGTTGATGAAGTGTTCCTTGTTTCAGTGTGCAGTGTTGTACATTACCATGCTCATAGCTAGCTTGCCTGGGTGTTCTACCTGTGCTTGAGATCCAGTTGACACAAGGTTATAAGTTTTGTACAGACAAGTGTGCATCACGAGTACTTGGATTAAAACATGTTGGAAATTGGTGTGTGTAGGTACAGTTTGGCATGTGAAAATGATGCCATGGCTCATTTGTGCATCCACTGATCTAATTCCTGTAGACTCAGTATGTGAACTATCACTAGTTAGCATAAACTTAATTTAATCTTAGATATAACTTTTCTGTGTGTATTGTTTTTGACACTAAGTTTTGTGTACTACTTTTTTTTATGATATTCCATGCCAGCCAGAAGTTCATTATTCATATGGCCTTGCATGAACATTGTGTGACTGATTCTGATTCATTGTCCAGGAGTGTAGACATTCAATTGCACTTTAATAAGCAATTTTCGCGTTGATTTGGGATATAAATGTTCCCCACATTATGTGATATTTATGTCTTCGCTTCTTAGTAGTGGTCACTGCTTCATGTCACGCCCTTGTGGGGAGAACATAGTAACCTGCACACAGCAGACATGGCTAAGACGGGCAGTTTGATAATTAGCATTATAGATAAGTGTGTATAAAAGACAGTGTATGAAGATCACTGTGTGAGGAATGTGGACCCTTCCAGAGTTGCACTGCCTGAACACACATTTAGTTCTATTGCAAGTCATTGGCTCATTTAAACAGAACCTCTAGATAGTCTGCATTTATTCAGTCATTGTTCACCTTAATTCAGTTCAAAAATGGTGGCTGTTGTACTGACCACATTTGCTCCTATGTGCATCTTCAGTCATGAACACATATATGCATGATAAGGGCCCTTACATGGAACCTATGGATCACCATAATTCTGTGTAATGACAAGAGTGGGAAAATGAACCATCTGATTGAACAGACACCTCAGATGGGCTGGTTGTGAACAAGAGTATTTGAATGCGTTTCAGAGTGAGTGGATATTTTGAAACTCTTCTTCTACTTGCATTCCCAGTATTTATATACATCATGTTTTGTGCATTCTGAACATGATCTGTCTAACATCAACACGTGTGGGTGTAGTTTGTGTCTGAGGTTTGTGTTCTTCTTGGATATGGTGCTATATGAGTAGGTAATCAGTTCAGAATGAATTAACCAGTGACATGTTATTATACTCTAGAAGAACAGCAACCACAGTCATGCCACTCCAAAAATCTAAAAATTTGTGCAGTTCCTACCTGTCCATCCATCACTCTGCACATTTTATGTGGAGAAAAGCTGGGTAAATTATGATGAGATTTGGTATGAACACTGTGCCAGAGGAGGCCACCTTGTCCCCTTATCTTTTAATTCCCTGCAGCTTGTAACAGCAGTGTGGCAGAACCATAAAATGTGAGGTGGGAGAGAGACCAGGGACACATAATGTAAGATCTGTAAGTTATGTATGGTAACTGAACTTCAGAAAATATGCGGCTTTTTTTAGGCAGGGTTGTGTTAAATGTAATCAACAGAATAGGGCCTGCATGAAATTTGCATTTAAGTTTCAGTTTAATGTCAGTTTGAAATATGTTGTGGTGATGGATCATAAACATACATACAAACTCTGTACACACTGTTATTTAGAAGGTGACAAAACATGGCAACAGTGTAGGTCTTTCAGTTTTTGCGTGTTTGGATTTAGCACAGACTGTGTTAAATGTGCAGTTAATTGCTGAATGAATCAGTGTTATAACTTTTTACAAATATAGCATATCGATGAAATTAATCTTGAGATTGTTGAAAGGCAATGGTATAAACATCGTATTCTAAGGGACAGTGATGTTAATGTCTTCATCAAAAATGTTGACAACAGCTAGGAATATTCAGAATGCTAAGAGAAAAGATTGCACATGGAATATTTGTATGGATTGTACCTCTCTTACCTTTTTTTTGTCAGTTATGGCCGAGAAATTAATTGATTTTCTACAGTAAGCACTTCAAAGTGTGATCTGGTAAGGCAGGAAAGGAATGTCTTCTGTTCCTTTTTATATTGTAATTGAGATGATGTAATTAATGTGGTATTTAGCAACTCATATCTTCATAAATTATAACATTGCTGGAGACATTGCATCCTACATCTTGGAGAAGGGAGAGGACAGTCTCTTTGTGTTTTAATTACTTTGTGGATAGAGGAAAAAGTAAAGGAAATGTACTAAATATTAAAACAATAGAAGCTGAACTTTAGGGGAAATAGTATTTGTGTCAAACAACGTAGATGATCACACTAGTGCCTCTTTCTCTCCATTATAACCTTGTGGCCAAGAGATGTCCATTGTAATTTAAAGCTAATATTTGCCTAAAGAGCATGTTCATCAGAAGTGCATGCAGTGCTATTTTAACTTCAAGGAAATAATGAGGAAATACTGCAGTATCCTGAATCTCCATTCATTCGTTCATTTAGTGTTGTGTTTATTAATATTCTGTGACTAACTACATATTTTGTTTCTTACCATAATTGAGCCACCTTGGAGGAGGATGGGGTGAAATACTTTCAAGCCTTATGTTTTATTTTTGTTAGGCATTTGCAGTCTAGTTTTCAGATAAATAAAAAAAAATATTCATATTGCAAAACATACTTGTAGCTCTTATGATTTGTTGCCTACAACATTTATGCTTTCATTACTGCTTTGGAGTTTCATTGAATTGTATGGGACAGTTCTGTGATGTGAGACTCATCTGTTTGGCACAGTGGTGTTTTCATTCTGAACAAGAAAACTGAATTAATGATTGAAGAAGCTGACCATCTTGTCTGCTAAAATTGGTAAATGGTTTGTTCATTCACCTAAATTGTTTGGTAATGTAGTTGGAATGTGTGATTCAGAGCAGACGGTAGTTAATAACATCATTGGCACACTGACTGTGGTTAACTCGTTGATGCTCCCTGAAACTTCATGTGTTTGAAGTGTGTGAGTTGACTCCATGTTGTCACATGTATTGTCCCCTGTATCAGATGAAAGTCAGATGGCAGCAACTTGGACATGTATGGATATCTTGTATAATAAAGAAGTTTGTACTGAAATGTTATTCAGTGTTACTAGTATAGCTCAGACAATGGTCACTGGATCTTAAGCAAGGAAGACCTTTCAGAAAGCTGGCTGAATTTCTGCTGCTTTTAAACTCATTTTTTATGTTCTCACATGTGTGTGTTTAAGACAGGGGTCCTCCATTCTCAGGAAAGAATAACTGGTTGCATGAATGTTTGTGTTAGAATCTGCTTTAATTTGAGTTTTGGTAGGTGTACCACAGAATTTATGTAATATTCTTATTACTACTATTACTATTACTATTATTATTATTATTACTATTATTAATGTTATTATTATTTTTATTTTTAACTGCATTACAATGCTTTTGCCTGATCTTTGTTATGATTTCCTTTTAAAACTAATGTTATTTTTATTTCTTCCATAACTAATATGTGTTTAGGTAGCATGCACAGTGCACATCTCATACATAGACTACTGAAATGCTTAAGATACTCTTTAAGACAAGAAATTATACCGTGCTATTTAAGAGACTTGGTTAGCAAATATTGATGTTGTGGTGTTGGAGAAAGTGGACATCGTGCAGTGAAGTTTCTCTCGAGTGTTGTAAATTTAATGACATCACATTTGTAGTTAAAGGTATCAGAGAGTGTTCAATTTTAAGAAGAGCAGTGTTAGGATTCCATATATATTTAGAAGAAGGAAATCTGAATGCATGGCGAATCTATTGTGCCTCAGAAGTAATTGTAGCCCAAATACTTCGACTTGCTCAATGTGTAAATAATGTATAGACTCATTCACTTGACACACATTTTAATGTCTTCCATGAACGCATTTAGTTTCACTTTTTTAAATAGATCACATGTCCCTTTAAAATGAAGTAGGTAATGTGAAAAATGTTTAGGGTTAGGTTTGCTGCGTTTCTAGTGATGTATGAAGCAGGATTCTCAACTCTTTTGTATGGAGTAGAGGAGTTCATGTAGGCCCAGAAGTGCAACAAAAGAATCTGAGAAGAATGAACTACTAATGATTGTAAACAATTCTTTGATGAGGTGATACATTTTTTACACTTGTCTGCACATCTTTGTGTGTGTAACAAAAAGTAAAGAAAGATATTACATATTATTTTGTTTAGAAAATCTGTTGTTTTATGCAGATAAAAATTGATGAGAATTTGCATTAATTGGTCTTGTTACCTGCTGGATGAGTTAGGACTAGTTGTAGTGTTACTGAAAAGCAACAAAACACTATTGACAGTGAGAAGCATCGGGTATTGATAGGAACGTGTTCATTACATTTCAGTATGTTTTGTTGTATTTATTCATACAGAAAACAATGAAAGAGCCTGGAAAGAAAATTACTTTGAATTTCAACATTTGGATATATGTGTGATCCTTGTTATCTTACATCAGGCCTTTCTTATCTTTCTTATCCAAATGTCTCTTATAAAGCAAGGGCAGATGTATTTAGATAACTCGTGATGCATTGCAGAAAATATTCTTTGCTGTTTGGTATAGATTTTAGTGCTTCATTTTTGTCACTATTGTATTGTTGCTTTTATGGGCGTAGATATTAAATGCCAGCGGATAGCAGAAATGTTGAACTTTATTGTTATGTAAAACTGAGTAATTCTCATTTCAGCCTAGGAATGGTGTGTAATAAACATTTTGGTCATTATTGAAATAATTTCCTCAAGTAATTCATGTCAGAGGTTAGGAAGACAGTAACTTACATTTTGAGTTCATGTTCATGTGGTAGCAGAAAATTTCGTTGGCATTATTAAGATTTTATTCTGCCCCTGTAATGCAGTAATCATTTAGGAATTCTCTCTTACATGTAAGTTACAGAGTACCGTCTAGGGACTTGCATATGCTCCTTGGGCATGATATTGTCCTTGCAGTTTGTTATTTCCATGACTTGATAGTTAGCAATATTTTATGTTCACTTTAGTCTGTTTTTATGACACATTTTGACTTCCATTCCATTCTAAAGTTAAGATGCTTGATTTGTTTTTTGTATTGAAATTGTGAAACTAATATAATATAAAATAAACCACACTAATATTAAGGCTTAATATAACGTGCAACATTATGGAACAACCCTCAGCATTCACCCAACTTCAGGTAGCTGTAATGTAGTGAATGGTTGGGGAAAGTGGTTACAGTATTATACAATGGGAAATGTAATTAAAATGTTCATATGAATTTGATTTTGTTTTCACTAAGAAGACTTTTAAAGCCCTGTTAGGAAATGCTGGTAACTGTCATATATTAACTGTGTTTTATTACAAGAATTTGTGATTAAATTTTTTAGTTTAACATTGAGTCTGTTTTTCTTTTCACAGTGTTGTATGTATCAATGTGGGAAAGTGATGAGTAATTAAATTGCTTGAGGTTTGTTTTTTAGGTAAATATTTCTTCATATCTTCAAGGCTTTCCAGTTATTCCTACTACTTCATCTAATACAGTGGGTTTGTCATACTTCGTAAGAATCCCCCATTTCATTCCATAATCCTTGTTGTTTCTTCCTACTGGAAAACAGTTTTATTTTACAGCCATTCTGTTCGTTATGTGAATTACAGAGTTGTGTCATGTGGGTCTGAATGTTGTCTTATTTCATGATGTGCAATTTATTTTCTAATGCTAATTCCAGTATTTCGTCCCTTTACTGTTTTTGTACTGGCATATAATACTGCTAATTGAGTTCCTCGCAAGATTTTTCCTGTTGAAGATGAATATGGTACTGCTTTACAGATCCTGTGTTTTATACTACAAAATTTCATAAGTAACTATAGGTGCTTTAGGTACAATTAAGAAGATTTTAATCACATACAGCTTCATATTACCCTTTAAAATGTATTTTCTTACCTTGAATTTTCATTTCTGTCATTGGTTTTCATGTTTCTCAAGTTTGTTATTAAATTGATTCACTGAAACATTACGTGTTCATCAAGACCTCCAGTCTTTCAAGTAATAATGTGTTTGTTAATATGTATATGCAAGTAGAATATCTACATACTGTGTACAGGTCTTACAGATATAGAGGGCCTGTGCAATGAATACAGTAAGGGAAGTACAGACAGCATACCCACTTGATCCCCATTGTGACACATACAGAAAGGAACATTTAAATCATATATTGCTGGAAGTTCTTGTCCATGCAACAGACCTTTGTGCTTTTAGTACTGTTAATCAGATGTCTTAAATTGAAATCTCAACCTGTAAGTTTTTTACTATTTGTATATTTGTTTCTTACTTGTGATAGAACTTTTATTTAAAGAGTGATGAAATTTCAGATTTCATAACCCAGTTTATTGTTTCTGAATGTGACAATTGATTTCTGGCCACTGACTGTTGTTCTTTGTTGTTCTGATTGCCATCTTCCAGCAGACAGCTACCAGTACCAGCTTCAATCAATGTGGCAGAAGTGTTGGAATACAAACCAGAGCTTGGTGCATAATCTGCGGTTCCGTGAACGTGGACCACTTAAGTCTTGGCGACCTGAGACGATGGCTGAAGCAATCTTCTCTGTGCTGAAAGAAGGCTTATCTTTGTCCCAGGCAGCTCGGAAATATGACATCCCATATCCCACGTTTGTGCTGTATGCCAATCGTGTGCATAATATGTTGGGACCTTCAGCTGATGGTGGTGCAGGTAATTTTCACTTCTGTTAAGAATGTATGCTACATAACAGACATGGGAGTGTTAGCCATGTGATTCATTAAAGTCAGTGATGCTCTTATTATGTGCACTCACATCATTCACACCAAATTCATATTAAAAGGGAAATCGTGCTAACTAGAACTAAGATACAAATAATAATTCTGATTGATAAACTGCCAGCTTAAATACAGGTTGTTCTGTAATGGTCTCAGGCTGTCAGATCATTGAGGTGCACTGTTTCAGTGGCTTAGGGATTACCAGTCTTCCTGTGTGGGTTGAATCCTTACAAACAGATTATTCTCTAACTGTCTGTGGTCTCCATGTATTTTAACTTAAATTTTCTGTTATTTCCTACTCTGCATGCAAAGGATTGATTATGTCCATTAAGTTCATTGTAGTGGTTGTCATTTTGGAAAAGAAATGTGTTTTATGTTGTTCTGATGTGTGTAATGAGGAACAAGGTGCCAGTTTTGGAGTTTTCACAGCAGTGTAGTTGAAGACTTTATTCTTACGGGATATGGTGCCATGTCACTGGGCAGTCAGTTCCCACCATTTTGAGACAATGCAGTGGCATTATCTTCAAGGATTGAAATGTTTGATACTTGAAGAAGAGTCCTCTGATTACCCAGTGACAGAGCTTCCTATCCCAGAAGAAGACAGTGCTCTGGAATAAAGTGTTTTTTGTCTGTAATACATACAATTAAAAGGAAACATTCAGAGAGTTACACTTTTGCTGCTGTTTGCAGTTTAGTACTATAATGTCCAGTTAGGAAGTTTGAGCATTAGTGGAGACAGAGTAGTAAAAAAATAGTTTTTCTTTCTGAAACATGTCTTTGTTGTTTTGAATATACAGTAGTGTTATATACAGATTGTTGGGTGGGTATCTGCTTCATATGATTGCTAAGAAACTACTCGCAATTTGTAACACAAGCCTTGTTTCACCATGCACCCATTTTAAGCACAAAGCAAACACCACATTGGTAAATAATAATGAGATGTGTATCAGATTCTTTCATATTTAGAACCTGAATTCACTGGCAGGTGTGAGAAGTTTCATGGTTGTACATGAAGTAGGAATTCTCTTAAGAGTGTCATTCTTTCAAGCAACACTTTATTAAATGGCAAAGCTGAAGTGAAGAGAAGGAGACCAAATATTGGACCCTTGGTACAGTGTGTGGTCCGGTGGTGGCCTGCAGGTTCTATGCAAGATACAGAATTTCTTGATCATCGTAGCAACTTATCGAAGAATGCCTTTGCCATTGTATGTCAGGGGACAAATGTTTTGGAATGAGCCAGGTTGGGTTAACTCAGTCAGTATAGTAACTAGAGTATTTGATGGTTGCTGCAGGGTTCAAATTCTGGCATGGGCAAGAGATGTTTTGTCCAAAGCATCATGACTGGCTCTGGGGATCACCCAACAACCTATCCATTGCGTACCCTGGTTCTTTCCCAAGGGTATGGGTGCTGAGACATGAAGCTGACCACTTATGGCTATCCACTGCTGAGGTTAAGACTCAGGGGATTCATACCTTTTCTGGCATCCGTGTGTTCATGGAAAGCAGAGGGACAACTTTGCTTCTTACTAATATTTTGGATGAAGTCAAGGAGGATCAGATGGGCAGAGCATGTTGTACACATGGGAGAGGAGAAGAGAAATGCAGACAGAGTCTTGGTTGGAAAGCATGAAGGAAAGAGACTGTGTGGAAGACCTTGGGCTTGGTTAGGAGGAGGATGTTAAAAGTGAATCTTCAAGTAACAGGACCGGAAGTTGTGGACTGGAGTCATCTGGCCCAGATTAGGGTCAAGTGGCTTGCTGTTGTAAGCAAAGTGATGGGCCTTTGATTTCCATTTCTTGACTAGAAGCTTCTCGAGGAGGACTTGTTTCGTGCAGTTTGTTATTAGTTACAGATAATATGTTGATATAAATTCATGGCATCTGTGTTTAGTAAAAGGGACAAGAAGTTTGAACATCCAGATGACAGTGGTCTGAGCCTCAGTTAAGTGGAATCAAACTGGTTGCCTGATGTGGCAGAAATTCTGTAAACTTTGATTCCAATTGGCTGATTTTGGACACTGAAACTGTCATTTAAAAACTGCGGCAAAAATGGCAAGTGAATAAGGCTTGAGTAAAAATCCCACCAATAGAGAAGGCATTCTGCTAGATGCATGGCAAGAAGAGGGATACAGTTTTATGTTACTCTGATTTGTCGTCCTTGTATTTGTCATATACTGCAGGGCTCAATAAGCAAGTAAACAGTCTACGCAGAAATCAGTTGCTTCAAAGCAGTGATTTGTGTCCATTCAGCATAGTCACCCAGTTAATAAGGATATTTAAAATACTCCAGTATCAGGCCAGGTTTTGTGGTGATAAAATATGAGTTCTGTTAAAAATGTGGAGCGTTTCCTTCTTAAGGTTACCATTTATAGAAAGTCACACAGTCTGTGAAGTAAAAAAAAAAATAATTGCAGCTGTGGTAAGCATCGGTGAAGCAACTTGGCTGGTGTAATGAACATCATTCAGATACAACTCCATGTACTTTGGGATGCCTACATTGCACACATTGATGACATTTTTACACATTTCCTCTCTCCAAAGATTTATTTTTTTTTATAAACTCCAAACATGTGGCAGTATAAAGGTAACCAGCGTCCTCATTTTCCAACCCTTAAAAAACTTAGTGTATGTATCAAGTATACTGTAAGTCACTGGACTGTTTAGCATGATCGTGATGAAAGAAACTGCAAACCCAGACCTTCAGGATATCAAATTCTAGGAATAAGTAATGGCTTTCATTTCTTTATACCTGTAAAAGAGCACTTGAATGAAACATGAGTGCCCACTGCATAGGAAGAGACTGTAATAGACTCTGTAATCTACATTTTATCTTTACCTTGGATGGTAAACATGACGGTACTGTCTGATGATGGCTACGTGTATCAACCAAAACATGTTTGAATACCTTTTGTATTTATATTGGTACATACCATTGCAATTAGTTGGAATAAATCTTATCTGTTTATTGGCTACTGCACAGAAGATGTATAATGTTAAGGTTTCAAAGGAAACAGATTTGATATAAACAAAGTGAAGGATTTTCTCTTTTTCTATCCATGCACTTATGTCACTATTTTGTGTAAAGATCTGACTAATGCAGTAATTTATGTTAATACCATTTTATTCGCATTTTTACATTCCTACATGTTTCTGCCTTCAGGGGGCCATCCAGGGAGTACTGATACATTTCATGAGCAGGCTCAACAAAATAGTGTCCAGATGTAAATGTCTGGAATTCTTAAATATGACTTCCAGATATTTACATCTGGACACTATTTTGTTGACCCTGCTCACAATATGTATCATTTACTCCCTAAGGATGGCCCTTTGAAGGCTGAAACATGTAGGAGTGTAACAGTGTTAATATAGTTGTATCAACATATATTAGTACAGTAGTCAGATTTGTACATAAAACAAAGTTAAGGATGTATAACAGTGCCATCATCAGTTGAAGAGATTTATTTGTGATTAGAATGAGCTTCCAGAGCAGAGGATTGAATATGTTCTGGAGAAGCCTTTCTTTAGCACTGCTGATGTTAAGACACTGATTACATGTTAATCTACTGGCAGACTTACAGCCAGAGATAACTCTCGCATTATGACTTTCAGTGGTAATTCTCCCATGTTATCTTCATTTAAAGCTGTTGTGTTATTTGTTTCTGCATATCATGATGAAATTTAAGCTATCATTTTGTTAACTTCTCCCACACCGTCTCTCTGTAGAAAATACTTCAGAATCCATGAAGTGACTAGGCTGTAGGCTGGACTGCAGTGGCAAGGGGTTCTTCTCATCTCAAAAGTATTCTGTTGGTTCTGGTTCTGACCCATCTTATACTGTGGATAATGGGGGGTAAAGCAACTTGTACATGAGTCTGACCACTCATCTCCATGAAAGATGGATCTCTACCTCCACTCCCATACACCTTAATGGCTGAGCTTGTTGAAACACAGGGGATGCCTTACCTCTTCTGTCATAACTTATCCATTTTATAAACATATCATTCTTACAAGAACCAAATTCCATATTTGTAATCATTAGCAGCCATGATTTGTGTTAGTACACTGGTGTGTCTGCATGCTTGTGTGTGTGTGTGTGTGTGTATTTATGCCTGAGTCTTGCAATAACAGCAGTAATGCCTCATATATAAGTCCATTCTGAAATAGACTGATGTTGTTGTTTGTGTGTATTAAAAGGCATGTCATTCCACTGACAGTAT
>Ga0123355_10005934_pt1 | contig 17994 bp, 13 predicted proteins | sample TergutEmb28metaG_3_FD_89872 | JGI IMG/M metagenome (GOLD analysis project Ga0123355, IMG submission 89872) | Embiratermes neotenicus P1 segment gut microbial communities from Petit-Saut dam, French Guiana - Emb289 P1 | ecosystem: Host-associated > Arthropoda: Insects > Digestive system > Gut ... | reverse complement strand
CGTGAGCGAGAACGCAGCAATTTGACACAATGCAAAGAAACGACGACGCGGCGTGCCCAAAGGCACGCAAGGAGGAGTTGATGCAGCAGTGTGGAAAAATTGCAAGTTATCGTTCATGGTTTTAGAGTACGCTAGCTATACAAGTTATATTGGACGGTTTTTAGTTTATGTGACTATACACCAAAAAATGCACCGCTATGCCAGCGGTGCATTTTTATCAATATGGACGAGGTATTCCACACCCTATTCCAAATACCCCCATTCCATAAGCAGCTCCATAACCGGCCCCTCATTCAACACAACAAAATTCAGCCAAGTCGAAAAGTCACGTATAGCAACGCCGGTTGCATCAGGTGCACCTTGGCGCATCATCAAATTCACTCCTACATGGGTTTGACGAGGCGGGCTATAGAAGTGTCCACCCTGAGGCGTATTTTGTCTATGGGCAATATATTCTATTCCAATAGCCTCGACCATGGCCAGAACTTGCTCTGGATCGTTAATTTCAAATCTAGTATGCTCTTCTCTGGAATAGGCCCAAAACTCAATTGAAATGCTTTCCACAGCTTCGGGATTAGCAAGGGCAGTGCGCTGTGCCAAAATTATGGCAGGCTCGGTAGACAGTGCAAGGGCTCCTACCCTGTCCGCAAATTCCATAGGCAAGATGTACTCTCTATGGACATACGTACCGTCATGCAAACGGTAGGTTATCGGAAGAATAAAGTTGCGAGTCCAAGTTAAACTTGCAAAATGATTCCAATGCGTCCTGCGGATATAACCTCTATTGTTTAAAATTTCGTTATGAATTTCCGTCATGCGTGCTATTACTTCAGGATCGTTTGTTACGCCAGCCGTGTTTCCGCGCCATGGCCTTAGGACAGAAACCCCTACAATATCTGCACGGTCTGGTATTCTGTTTACATATCCAGACAAGCCAACTGTGGTAAACAGCAGCATGGCCACATATATTCCGCCCATGACTATGCTAAAGTGCAGTAGATATTTAATTTTGTGCCTTACGTCAAAGGCTTTTTCGGCAATCATTTGAGCTATAAAATATGCAAGGGCAAAACCAAATACGAAACCAAAATACATCATAACGCGTCCGCCAAACATAGCCAGGGTGAACATTCCCATTAAAATCATGCCTGCCATGGATACCAAAAACACCATAACATTTTTAAAGCTTATAAACACAATGGAATCCCCTGTGCGTTCGTGTTTGCGCTTTCGAGAACTTACATAAGCTACTGCAAACAACCCAATAGCCATGATGATATACAAAATTGTATGCACAATTGCACTTGGCCTACCTATAAACAAAGATGCAAAATAACTATTGGTTACACGTTCGAAAATGGCAAATTGAAATACAGGATTGCTATAAGTCATAGTTGCTTCAACAGTGCCTACAAAAAATTCTGGGCTTAACCCAAACACATAAAAACTAGCAACACCGATAATTAAGCCATGCACACCAGCTGGAATAAACGGAAACGCCACGCACAAAAACACGGATATCACCCTGTTGCCCGCAACGGATACCGCCAGCAAAAACACACTAAAGTAGAACATAAGCCCAACTACAGACCTACCAAAAAGTGCCGATACCCGCCCAAATGAGTTTAATATTGCACCTGGTGCCAACCCATCGGCGGGGAAAAGTGCAGGCGGAAGCCATACGCCGCTCCATGTATATCCGCCATCGGCAAAAAACATCCTATGCGGGCTGTAGTAAACAGGTATTAGCAAAAATACACATAAAATAAGCAGCGGCAACAGCATTAAAATCGAACCTGCGACAAAATTTGTCCAAAATAATTGCCGCTTTGTAATTGGAAAGGTATAAAACGCCGACGTAACCCGCCTACTAAAATTGAATGGGTACAATGCCATAACCACACAAAATGGCGCAAGTACCATCCATATCATCATAATTGGATGCTGCATACTTAAAATATCAATAATAAAACGTTCTTGAGCACCACTACTGCCAATTCTCCTACCAGTATTTATGAATGGTATCATAACCGCAAAAAAGTACGTAAGCATTCCTACTATTCCTATAAAAGAAAAGCGACGCAGCTGCTCTTTCAGCAAGGTTGTACTAATAAATTGATTAATAAGGGATTTCATCGGTTGCGCCCTCCGTTTCGTATACAAAAATTTCTTCCAAAGTTAAAGGAAGGCGGTCGAAAATAAGCGGGGTTTTATCGTTAATCCGCTGTGTAACCTCGTCCTCTGTACCGCGCACAACCAACATTTTAATGCTGCCGCGACTTTCTTCGTGCAGAATTTGCAGGCCTAGTGTATTTAGGTCAAAGTCGGCATCTTCAAACGCAAGCTGGACCTTGTGTACGTCCGATTTCAGGTCGTCAAGGTCGCGCTCAATAACCATGCGGCCGCCTTTGATAATGCCAATTGCGTCGCAAATGCCATCCATTTCCTTCAGGTTGTGGGAAGATACCAAAACTGTCATCTCCCGCTCGGCTACGTCGTCTATTATTTCTTGCAAAATTAGGCGACGAACAATTGGGTCAAGGCCGTCAATTGGTTCGTCAAGCAACAGAAAATCCGGCATAATACTCATGGCAAATATAAATGCGGTTTGCTTTTGCATCCCTTTAGAAAATTTGCCCACCTTGCGCTTTTCATCCAGCTTGAACATGTTCAACAAATGACGAAAACGCTCTTCGTTCCAAGTGTTTGCATACATACTTGCATAAAACCTGCGCAAAGCTCTGATACTGTAATTCGGAAAAAAGTACAGCTCGTCAGGAATGAAGCCGACCCTGGCTTTAAGCGGGGCATTATCGTAAACAGGCATGTCGTTTATGTTAACACTGCCGCTATCCTGCCGGTAAATGCCCGCAAGATGCTTAATTGCCGTGGTCTTTCCGCTTCCGTTTATGCCAACCAGCCCGTAAATTGAGCCTTTTTTTATGTTAAGGTTAAGTTTATCTAGGGCGGTTAGGCCGTCAAATGTTTTGGTTAAACTCTGGATTTGCACCATATTTTTAACATTGGAATTGCTACTTGCTTGGAATTCATTCATGATTATCACTTCCTATCTCTTCTACAAATTTAATAATGTTTTGTTTGTCTTCCTTACGGAAAAGTAGTTCCTGCACATTTGTTTTTATCCGCTGGTATATTGCGGATATCTCTTTTTCGTCGCTCTCTGTCGGGGTATCAGCTACGAAGCTGCCCTGCCCAAGAACTGTATAAATGTAGCCCTGGTTTTCCAGTTCACGATAGGCTTTTTGTACAGTGTTTGGATTGATTGTTAGGTTTTTGGACATGTCGCGTACGGATGGAACTTTGTCGTCTTTTTTCATAACACCGGTTACTATTAGGCGTTTGAAATTGTCTACAACTTGTTCGTAGATTGCTTTGCGGCTTTTTAAGTCTATTTGGAACAATTGGTCACCTCCTGTCTAGAGTGTGTTCGATAATTCCATTGCACCGCCTTTTCGGTAAAAACTGCACTATGCGTCATCGCAAAAAACCTTATGTACCTTTGGGTACATGCGGCTTTCCGCTTCTAGCCTAGCACAATTTTTACTCGAAAATTCGGCACAAGCGAATTATCGAACACACTCTGAATAATGCGGTATATTTCAGTTGGTGACTGTGAGTCACCAACTGAAATTTTTGATACAGGACTTACTTGTGGTATCATTGCGTGTATTATATATATTAGTACAGTTGATGTCAATGGGTCTTTTAAAATAAAAATAATCCCTTTGACACCATTTTCATGCCAAAGGGACAAATTTGTAAAAAATTTTAGAGCTGTAGTCACATAAGCTAGGGTGTGTTCGATAATTCGCTTGCGCCGAATTTTCGAGTAAAAATTGTGCTAGGCTAGAAGCGGAAAGGCGGTGCAATGGAATTATCGAACGCACCCTAAAAACCGTCCAATGTAACTTGTAATTTTTCCGCACTACTTCGTCAGTTCCTCCTAGCGCACCTTTGGGTACGCGTCGTCGTCGCTTCCTCGTATTGCGTCAAATTACTGCGTTACATTGGACAGTTTTCAGGTTATGCGACTATACCATTATACGAACTTGAGCATTAAGGAATCACAAATTTGACGGTATCCGATTTTTTTATAAATACTGTTAGACGTGGGATTTGCCAAATCCGTATACAATACGCATTTGCTAAACCCTTTTTCTAATGCAAGTTGGCTAAGTTGTGCCACACAGGACGAAGCATACCCCCTACCCTGGAAGTATAGGGGAGTAAAAACCGGACCTACACCTACAACCGTTTGCATTTCCCGATTTAACCCCGCAAGGGAAACTGGAACGCCGTCAACCTCTAAAACATAAAGGTTCTTTTTTGAAATGCGGTAGCGACTGTTTTCGTCACTAATCGGTAGGGGCATTCTGGAGTCACCATGTGCCGACGGGTAAAAAGCTTCCAGCCAGAAGGGTAAAAAGGGCATATCTTTTTCTTCAACTAAGCGAATGGTGCCAATTTGCGGCACTTTCGGGTTAACTTCGGTAAGTTCGTATATGCCATGGTCCATTGTAGTTTCATACGCTTTACCATGGCGGGCAGTATAGGCTTCGGCAAAAGCGTTTGCCAAGCTTTTTTCTGCAAGCACTCCCGGGATAGGTTCGTCTGCCATGCCGTTAATCATGCAATCTATGGCAGCGGCAGATATTTTATTATCGGTGGCGTACAGGGTCACGTTGTGGGGCGGTGTCATTATTGCGGTAAGCCTAACGCTACTTTCGTCAGACACTATTGCCATGCACCAGTTCGCAGGGTCGCGCCAGTCCGTCTTGTCTGTACCCTCGTAACCAATTAGCAAATTGCCAAGGGGTACTAGGTTCTGCGCTTCGTCACGCATAAGAATGTCGTAGGTAGCATTGTAGAAATCCTGCACGTTTGTAAATTTTTTGTATTGCATGGTGGTTGCCCCTTCCGATTGTAGAATTTTGGAGCATTATATCACACAAACCCTTTTCTATCATAAAACCGTAAAAACATTTTACGGCACAGATCAAACAAAACAACCGTAGATGCAAGCGCAATTACCAGCGCAAGCTCACTAAAACTTAACCCAGCGGTACGGAATATAGCCCCGCCAAAGTAAATTAACATTATTTGCAATACCGAAACCGCCAGCATTACACCTATAAACATTTTGTTGCGCTCGATATAGGCTAATAAATTCAACCGATATGTGCGAGCATTTAAACTATTAAACACGCCTGCAAATACAAACAACGCAAAAAATGCTGTAAGAAAATACCCCTGGTCGTTACGGAAGGCACCAAAGAAATAAGGTATTTTGAAAAATGCCAAACTTAACAAAATTGTATAAAGCCCTGTAAACGCAATCTGGTTGAACATGTATTTGTTAATAATTGGTTCGTTGCGTTTTTTAGGGGGCTCTTTCATGTATTCGGCAAGAGGTGTTTCGCCCGCGTAGGCTAGGCCGGCTAAAGTGTCCATAATCATGTTAATCCACAACATTTGTATAACCGTAACAGGTATCGGAACCCCAATAAACGGCCCTATAACCGAAACTCCAACGGCACAAAAATTTATCGTTAACTGGAAAATTAAAAATTTACGGATACTTTTAAAAATTGTACGCCCATATAAAATCGATTTTGCGATTGAAACAAAATTATTATCCAAAATAACGATATCACTTGCTTCCTTGGAAATTTCTGTGCCGTCGCCCATGGCAAAACCTACGTCGGCACGCTTTAGGGCAGGGGCGTCGTTTACACCGTCGCCCGTCATGCCTGCCACCAGTCCAAGTTCCTGGGCCAGGCGCACAAGCCGCCCTTTGTCAGACGGTAGGGCACGGGCCACCACACGTAACCTTGGCAATAGCTTTTTCACTTCCTCGTCGCTTAGGTGGTTTAATGCCTGGCTGGTTAAAATTCCAATGGTTTCGCCAGGGGAAATTAGACCAAGTTTTGTTGCTATATTAACGGCTGTGTCGCGGTTGTCGCCGGTTACCATTACCACCTGTACGCCCGCGCCAAGGACTTCAGCAACGGCTTTTTTTGCTTCAGGGCGAATTTCATCCCGAATACCAACAAAACCTACAAGGGTCAAATTTCTCCTAGCTTCTGCGTCTCGTTTGGTTTCTGCTTCGCATAGAGCCAGAAGCCGCATGCCGTCACGAGCCTGCATTATCAAGGCTTCTTTTACCGCTGGTGAATGAGAAAACGCAACCTTCATACCTTTTTCGTTGTACGCATATGTGCAATTCGGCAACAAATTTTCCGGCGCGCCCTTTAACAGAATGCCCTTGCTCTCGCCAGATATTTCCGCTACAGAAAATTTGTCCTTCGAATTAAACGGCCTAACAAACCCCTTTTGACAAAGAGGCAATTTGGGTGCTTCTTTTTTTACATATTCCAAAAGCGCGCGGTCGGTAGAATTACCACCCACAGCTATTGTTTTCAATTTTTTGGATACCAGCTGCGCACTGTTATTGTAAAACGCATTAAGCGCGACTCGGCTATACAGGGGTGCGGATTTAAAAGCATCAGCATCTATCGCCTTCCCCTCTGCCGTAATAAAGGTTGTAACTTCCAAAATACCCTTGGTAAGGGTGCCGGTTTTATCTGTAAACAGAATATTTAAACTACCGGAAGTTTCGATTCCAACAAGCTTGCGCACCAGTACATTATCCTTTAACATACGCCGCATGTTGGCGGATAATACCACGGTTATCATCATGGGCAAACCTTCTGGCACGGCCATTACAATTACGGTAATACCAAGGGTAATCGTCATCATAACATCGCTAAAAACACGCGGAAAATCTGTTACATGTGCCATTATTAAGGCTGTGTCAAACTGGTTGGCAAGCACAATTGAATTAAACAAATTTGCTGCAACCACAAATGCCGCCGCGCAGTATCCAAAACGGCTAATTATTTTTGCTAGGTGGGTGAGCCTTGCCTTAAGCGGGCTTTCTATTGTAGATTCCTGCACGTCAATTGCAAGCTGGCCGTAAAAAGTACCGTCGCCAACGCGCGTTACCAACATTTGACCTTCACCGGCACAAGCAACGCTTCCACGAAAAACTCCAGAGGAAGATAGAAGGTCGCTTTGGTCTTTGTCCGTTGTAGCGGCGGTTTTACGCGCTTCCTTAGTTTCGCCGTTTAGGGCAGACTGGTCTACATCCACTTCCCCACTAATTAGAATACCGTCTGCAGAAATGCGTTCCCCGGCCTGGATGTATACCACGTCGCCCACAACTATTTCGGAAATAGGAAGCTCCACAACTTTTTTGTCGCGCTTAACTCTGCATTTGATAAAAGCCGCCTCTTCGTTTAACTTTTCAAAGGCAGATTCGCTACCGTATTCCGACAAAGTAGAAATTAGGGTTGCAAGAAGAACTGCCACTGCAATGCCTGCGGATTCGTACCAGTTCGCGTCACGTATCATAAGTAATAAATTCACGCCAAGGGCAACAAGCAGTATACGAATAATAGGGTCGCCAAAACTTGCTAGGTAACGTTTCAAAAAGCCGTCCCGTGGTTTTTTTGTTAAAGCGTTTGTACCATGCTGGTTTGCAGACGCTGCCGCCTGGGTAGTTGTTAAACCGTCTATAGGAAATTTTTTGCTGTTCATGTCCCACTCACCTCATTCAACATTGCAAACACTTCATATGTGAAGGTTTACACTGTTTAATGTGTATGTGGGCAAGCTAGTTTGTAGAACAAAAAAAGCCCGTCAGTGACGGGCTATAATTAGACCTGTTCTAAAACCTGCTTTCGGAAAATTTGTCGCGTAGACGCCGGAATGAGGTTTTGGAACATGTCTATTAATCCTTATCTGCCATACGGCTGCGCCGCACTTAATCTTACCCTATTCCAAGTCGGGTTCGTGTAGTGCCTGGTATCCCAATAAGCTACACGGTTATTAAGAGCGGTTAGGCTAACTGTCCAAAGCAACGGAATATACGGTACATTTTCATACCAATACAACTGCCAGTCGCTAAATATTTGAGCCCAATATTCTTCGTCAAAGGCTTCTATTGTGGTCATTCTATTAAGAATCGCGTCGTACTCGGGCGAGGTATATCTGGAGAAATTCCACCAAATATGACCCCATGAACCTTCCGGGTTAGGGTTGGCTCCAACAGTCCAGCCGCCGTTAAACATATGAATAAAGTCGCCTTCACCTGGTACATAGTCAAGGTCAAAGTCTGTGTAGTCCCAGATTGTAAATGCAGGATGGGTGTCGCCGCGCCATAATTCTACACGTACGCCAACCTCTGACCAAGAGTTAATATAAAACGGAACAATTATATGGTCGGTTGGTCCTTCCGGATACGCCCAGTAAATTGTCAATCTTTCGCCGTTAAACATCCTGTAACCTTCGTCGTCCCATTCTGTTAGACCGGCTTGGTCAAGGAGTTCCATAGCTTTTTCAGGGTTATAATCGAAACCAGGGATATTCATATCAATAAGGTGCTTGTGGTTTGGCGGCAGGTTGGTTGCAGCCGGGAATTGCAGGCCGTTAAATACAGTTTCGCCAATAAAGCCAGGATCAATTGCATATGCCATTGCTTGGCGGAAGTATCTGCCTAGCTGTGACGCCAAACGAGTTGGGGCATATACATTTACACCAGGACCCCATGGGTTTTCAGGGTCTTCGGGATGGAAAATACCAAGACGGAACGCAATAAATGTATAGTCACCTACAGGTGAGCCAAGGTAGCGAAAGTTTGCCGGGCTCGAATGGTCGCCAAATTCCGCTGTTGGGAAGCCGATAACATCAAACGTACCATTGTGCATGTGTTCTGCAATAAGGTCTGGATGAACCCTGTTAATTTGGATACGCTCAACTTCTGCCGCACCAAATGTGTAATATGGGTTACGTACCATTGTTACAGACTCGCCATATACGATATGCTCAATCATAAACGGCCCCCAGCCCACAGGATGGGTACGTACCCACTCGCTTTCTGCCATTTCTGCAACAGGAATGCCTTCAAAAATATGGCGCGGTGTCGGGCTGGTCCATATACCAAAATAGAACATACCTGGCCCCATATTTGTGAAATACATTTTTAAAGTTCTGTTATTATTAGACAGCACAAGACCTTCGATACTGTCTGTCAAACCGTTACGGAAGTCCATAATACCAACAATAGCCTGGGCCTCTGCGTTAAACCTTACGCCTGTGTAGTCTGGGTGTGCCATAACTTCAAATGCAAACACCAAGTCGTCGAGTGTAAGCGGAGTGCCGTCATGCCAAAACACATCGCGTTGCATGTGCATGGTAAACGACAATTCTTCCAAGTCGTATTCAAACCTGGCAACACCGTCTTGACCAAACATGTAAACCTCGTTCATGGAAAGTAGCGATCTTCCTGTACCCATTGGGGCTGCAATCTGAGCGTCGATAGTTGAGTCATGGAAAATAGCCCCGCCTATCATGCCCTCCCATGGCACCGTGGCCGCAATACCATAATACAGTGTTGTACCCGGTACATGAGCAGCATCCGTGTCAATATACACAGGGAAATCTTCCAAAACTGCTGCCATAGCTTCCAGCGGGTGCCCTGCCGGAATTACACCGCTCACAGGCTCGTCGTTGTCTCTTGTGCATGCGCCAAGTGCTATAAGCAACAGTGCAGATGCGAAACATAGTGCGATAAGTTTTTTCTTCATTTTAGTTCCTCCTCTTTATAATGGGGCTCTGCCCCAAACCCCGCCGCTACGCTGAGCGAAGCCAAGCTACGCTTCTTTCGGGGCGCGGCTTTGCCGCTTTTACCCATGGGGCTCTGCCCCAAACCCCGCCGCTACGCTGAGCAAAGCCCAGCTACGCTTCCTTCGGGGCGCGGCTTTGCCGCTTAAACCAATCTCTTTTTTGCGTCGGCGGCGCGGTTTAACGCCTGACCAACAAAGTTTATGCATAACATCAAAATTATGATGAGTAATGCCGCAGGCAACCAATACCACATTCTGTTTTGCATGGTGTACGGGGAACGGGCACTGGCAACCAGAACCCCCAAACTTGGCACATGAAACGGCAGACCAAGCCCAAGAAACGCAAGACCTGTTTCAATCCCTACAAATGCCGCAAGGGTTAGTGTAAAATTGCTCGTGATAATGGATATCATGTTAGGTAAAACTTCTCTAAAAATTATAACAATGTTTGGCGTGCCCATTGTTTTAGATGCAGACACATAATCCATAACACCTTGCCGCAAAGCCATAATACGCATGAGCCTTGCCGTACCTTGCCAAGACATAAGCCCAATAAGCAATAACGAAAATACGATTAGTCCTACAGGAGCCAGAAGCTGCAGAAATAAAATTACTAACATCATAATAGGAACCATTGCGTAAAAGTCCATGAACCTCATAAGAATATTATCTACATGTCCCCCGTAGTAGCCAGAGAATAAACCAACGGCAAGCCCGATTATTGTACCTGCAATGGCAATTACAAATGCAATTATCAGAGAATTGCGGGCAGCAAGTATTAATAGGTGCAGCAGGTTACGCCCTGCATCATCCGTACCAAGCGGGAACTGCAAGGATGGTCGTTGCTGTCTATTTGAAATAGTTTCACGTGTTACCCGCATCATAATATCTGAGTCTATGAAAGGAGCCCATATGAATATGCCTACGACAAGTACCACAAACAGAACAAGTGCCACAAGAGCGGTTTTATCGTTGTAAATTTCGCGCCACATTATTTTCCAAGGGTTGTGTTCCATTAGGCACCTCCTTATTTAATCCGTATTCGCGGGTCGATAATTGTAATGATAATATCTGTCATAAGCATTGCAATTACCGTAAGTACCGCATAAAATAGGATTAGTGTATTGGCAACAGGCCAATCTTGCCGCAATATGGATGTTACAAATAATTCGCCCATACCTGAAAATGCGAATACGGTTTCTATAAATATTGAACCCACAAACAATCCAGATATTATGCTACCAAACCCGCCCGCAAGCGGTAAAAGTGCATTGCGTAAAATGTGACGATTATATACTCTGCTTTCCGGTATACCCTTGGCACGTGCCGTCATTACAAAGTCAGATGCGTCGTTGTCAATAATTTCGTTACGCAGAAAGTAAATTGTGCCTACTGTACTGATAATTGCCAAGGTAATTGCGGGCAAAAGTGCATGATGTAATTGGCTTGCAAAACGGGTTAACCCACCGGCAAAGTCTGCCGCGATAGCAACACTACCCAAGGTTGGGAACCAGTTAAGCCTAAAACCAAATATCAAAAGGTTAATAAGTGCGATAACAACAGTAGGCATACTTAGGGCAACAAAGGTATATACCATAATACTCTTGTCTATAATTCGACCTTTCTTTTTGGCAGCCAGTATACCAAGCGGTATTGCAATTGCGTACATAAACAGTGTTGTTAAAAATGACAGACGTACTGTATTCATCATCCTATCGCCAATGACCCCTGTAACAGGGCGTTGTTGGGTTACACTGCGGCCAAAGTCAAACTCTGTAAAAATTCCACGCATCCAGCGACCGTACTGTACCAACATTGGGTCGTCAAGGCCCCATGTTGCACGCAACATTTCTATTTGTTCTGGGGTAGTGCCTGGTTTGCCAGACCCCGTAGTGCATCACCAGGCATCATGTATCCAAGAAAAAACACTAAAAAGCTAAGTATCAAAAGTTGGGGGATTAATATAAGGAAACGCCGTACAATTGTTTGCCACATTAACTTTCACCCGCCTTTGGTAGTGCCACATAATGCGTATTTGACAGTGGCTTTAGGTCGTAAACATCGCGTCCGTTTTTGTAGTAATTATCAAACTCGGTTACGTATTCTTCCGCTACAAGTTGACGTTTTTCTTTATTTGCCAAACGCATACGTGGGTTTTTGTCGGGAATAGAAGCGATAAGCCGTCTGGTATATATATGTGCCGGGTTGCGATAGATATCTTCCCGTGAGCCAAATTCCACAAAGCGGGAGTTATGCATAATTGCTAAATTTTCGCACATATGGCGTACAACGCCCAAATCGTGGCTTATGAATAGGAAAGCAAGACCCATTTCTTGTTGGATATCCTTCATATAGTTAAGTACTTGCGCTTGCACGGAAAGGTCTAGGGCACTAACGGGTTCGTCTGCGACTATAAGCTTCGGCTTTAGGGCAATTGCCCTTGCTACGCCAATTCGCTGACGTTGCCCGCCGGAGAACTCAAACGGATATTTTTTTGCATTTTCGGGCGAAAGTCCAACCATTGCAAGCAGTTCGTCAACTCTTTTTTGCTCTTCGCCTTTTGTTAGTTTTTCAAAATTGCGCAAAGGTTCGCAAATGATATCGTAAACTTTTTTGCGTGGGTTTAGGGAGGACTGAACGTCTTGAAAAATCATTTGAACGTCTTTGCGGTAGGGAGTCCTGTTTTTGCGTACCAGCCTTGTAATATCGCGACCTTCGAATAAAATTTGACCGGCTGTAATACGAGCAAGACCCATAATAGCCTTGCCGGTGGTAGATTTTCCGCTGCCACTTTCGCCAACTAAACCAAGGGTCTGACCCGGTTCAATTGTGAAAGAAACACCGTCTACGGCTTTGACATAACCCACAGTACGACTTAAAATGCCACCTGTTATCGGATAATATACGCAAAGGTCTTTTACTTCTAATAATGCCATGCTGGCACGCTCCTAATTTGGAAAATGGAAGTTTTGTGTGGATGTTTACACATCTGGAAAATTAAAATGTTTAAAACAAGTGCACATTACAAAATGTTCCGGCCCTATCTGATGATATGTAGGGTCTTTTTCGTGACTATCTTCGGCAATCCATGGTATGCGGTGGGAAAAGCGGCAACCTTCTCTTGGCATTTCCTTTAAACTTGGCACCATACCTTGGATGGTTTGCAAACGATCGTTTTCGCTTTCAATACCGGGGATGGAGTTTAGCAATGACCTGGTGTATGGATGCTTCGGGTTATCAAAGATTTCTTCCACCGGGGCGGTTTCTACAATTTGGCCGCCGTACATAACAGCAACACGATCTGCCATTTCTGCTACAACACCAAGGTCGTGGGTGATTAGAATTATGCTTGCACCCATTTCCTGTTGCAAATTTTGCATAAGTTCTAAAATTTGGGCTTGAATTGTAACATCCAGTGCAGTTGTTGGCTCGTCCGCAATAAGTAGGCTTGGTTTTGCGGCAATTGCTATTGCTATCATACAACGCTGGCGCATTCCGCCGGATAATTCGTGCGGGAATTGCTTATATACAAGAGCAGGATCGGTCATGCCTACCTGTGATAGTAACTCTAAAGCTCGTTCCTTGCGTTGTGGCTTGGTTAAATTTGTATGAAAAAGCAGGCTTTCTTCAATTTGCGCACCTATGCGATGCAGTGGATTTAGCGCACTTAATGGGTCTTGAAAAATTACACCAATTCCCTTGCCACGTACTTTGTTTAGCTCATTTTGCTTGAGTTGTAAAATATCTATGTCTTGGAAAATAATTTCGCCTGAAAGTTTGGTGTAATTCATATTATGAAGTCGAACTATAGACTGAGCCATGGCGGTTTTCCCACAACCAGACTCACCTACTATGGCGAAAACTTCGTTTTTATTTACGGTAAGGTCTACGCCATCTACCGCGGCGTAATACTCCCCTTCTACCCTAAAAGACGTGCGTAAATTTTTTATTTCAAGTAGCTTTTCATGCTTGGCATGCATAGCGCACCTCGTTTTAATTATATTAAAGCGGACTATAACCCAAAACTTTAACTATGTCAATTGTTTTTTGTATATTTTTGTGCTAAACGTGAATATTTATGCATATTTTTGTGTTTTTAAAGGTACCGACGTAATGTTGTTGTGAATATTTATGCGTTACCACCGCTCGAAGTGGTGATAATCTATTGGAACACGCCAATTACCACCCCATATCCATCCGCGACTGATAAAAGCGGTATACACTACATCCCCCGGTACTATCATGCCCGGCCGTACATATGACCTGTCCAAATACTCCCGTCCCGCAGCAGGCAGAACCACATCGTCACGAACAAACGGATTCTGAATTGGGTTAATGTCAATTGCCATACCAAGAGCATGTCTGGATAATCTGTTGGTTCCCGCAATATATCTAAAATTGAACGCAGCACTGTTATTTGCCTTCATGGAATGGTCGTCGCTTGCGTCGTAATAGTCAATCAGACGTATTGCGGCTATTGGAAAGCCGTATTCGTATATTTCCCGGAAAATGTCAAGGACTTCTTCGGCAATGGAAGCTGCGACAATCATATGCCCGTGTTGCCGCTCACCTTCAAAGTTTTTGTGGGTGATGGTTAGGTATGCCAGATGGTCGTAGCAAAAATGAGGATTCTCGTGGAAAGAAACCCCTGTTATTTGCTTAATGATACGTTCTGGTAGCAATTCGGCTTTGAAGACAATTTCTAGTGGCCGCGGCAGTTCAATAACATCACGTTCCTGCTGTATGTACTCTGGTGCGTATTCTTGCATGTCGTAATCCTCCTTAGGGATGGTTGGGTATGCCACATAATATTCGTCCGGTAGTATTCCGTTGCATGTAGCTTGCCCCGCATCCAGGAAAATTATTGGAAGATACCTTTCTTCCGAAACAAGCCACAAGGAATAGGAGTGGAAGAAATATTAGCAGTTTTTTCATTTATAGTCACATAAACTAAAACCGTCTAATAGAACGAAGTAATTTGACGCAATACAAGGAAGTGACAACGACGCGTGCCTAAAAGTACACTAGGCAAAGCTGGCGCAGCAATGTGAAAAAATTGCTAGGGCGTGTTCCCACTATAAAAATATGCAAATTTGCGAGTCTGATTTTTCACAAGTTCAAGGCATTTTTTTCTTGTGTGCCCAAAGGCACACAAGGAAAAAATTTGCCGAAGATGCGGAAGCATTATGTACCGGCAAGAAGGCCGGACGCCGTAGACGGCGTTTGCACAGCAAACGTACTGAAGCCGCAAAGATGCGCATTCGTTAGTGGGAACACGCTTTAGCGTTATGAAACCATTTTAAAGTGATGGCTATAAAGCAGATAAGATTTTATTTTCTATTTGTTTACACAACATTGCTTATACTTTTTACCACTACCACATGGGCATGGATCATTCCTGCCCACTTTTTCTTCCGCACGGCGCACGGTTTTCTTCGCTGCCGGGGACATTTCGCTGCTGTTTGTAGACATGTCTTCTTTTTTAACAATTTGCTGCATTTCCGGCTGGCGTTCCTCCGCTACTTTTACATTAAACAGACCGCGAACCGTGTCTTGCTGTATTCCGTTCGACATTTCCTCAAACATATCGTAGCTTATGAATTTATACTCCACAAGTGGGTCGCGCTGGGCAAAGGAACGCAAGCCAATACCCTGGCGCATCTGATCCATTTCGTCTATATGGTCCATCCAGCGGCGATCCACGGATTGCATCATTACCACACGCTCTATTTCGCGCATACGGTCGGGGGTAATTTCGGCTTCTTTTTTTTCGTAAATGGAAACGGCGTCTTCGTATAGGCGTTTTTTTAGTTCGTCTTTACTAATATCGTCTCGTTCTATACGCAAAGTAGCCGGTTCCACCGCAGGTTTATGGAACAGGATAAGAAGGTCTTTGTTTAAGCCTTCGATATCCCATTCAGATTGGTCTTCGCCTTCGGTGGTAAACTGGTCAACGGCGCGGCTTGTCACGCCTTTTATCATTGTCATTACATTTTCCCGAAGGTCGGCACCTGCGATAATTTTGTCACGTTCCGTGTAAATAATCTCGCGCTGTTCATTCATAACCTGGTCGTATTGCAATAGGTGCTTACGAATGCCAAAGTTGTTGCCCTCTACTTTCTTTTGAGCATTTTCAACTGCGCCGGACACCATTTTATGCTCGATCACATCGTCCTCGTCCATGCGAAGCATATCCGTAAGCTTGCTTAGGCGGTCACCGCCAAACAGGCGTAAAAGTTCATCTTCAAATGACAGATAAAACCGCGAATCCCCGGGGTCGCCTTGACGACCGGAACGCCCGCGAAGCTGGTTGTCTATACGCCTAGCTTCGTGTCGCTCTGTTCCTATAACCTTTAGCCCGCCAAGTTCGCGAACGCCTTCACCCAGCATAATGTCGGTACCGCGGCCGGCCATGTTTGTAGCAATTGTAATATGTCCCGCTTGGCCTGCCTGGGCGATAATCTCTGCCTCGCGCTCGTGATGTTTAGCGTTTAGGACTTCATGTTTTATGCCCTCACGTTTTAGCAAGGTGGACACCAATTCGGATTTCTCTATGGAAGTTGTACCAACTAAAACCGGTTGACGACGCTCATAACAATCCTTTACATCCCGCACAATTGCGCGGTATTTTGCGGCCTCTGTACGATACACGGCATCGGCATGGTCGTTACGTACCATTGGCATGTTAGTGGGAATTGAAACCACGTCCAAGCCATAGATTTCACGGAATTCGCCTTCTTCTGTTAGCGCGGTACCGGTTGCACCGGCTTTTTTTGTATATTTATTGAAGAAATTCTGGAAGGTAATCGTGGCAAGGGTTTTACTTTCCCGCTGAACTTTTACGTTTTCCTTAGCTTCAATTGCCTGATGCAAGCCGTCGGAATAGCGACGTCCAGGCATTAAACGGCCTGTGAATTCGTCAACAATAACGATTTCGCCCTCTTTGTTTACATAGTTAACGTCCAGATGCATGTTGTAGTTTGCTTTTAGCGCATTGTTTACATGGTGCTGAATTTCAATGTTTTCCGGATCGGAAAGGTTGTCTACCCCAAAATAACGCTCGGTTTTTTTTACACCGTCTTGGGTTAAGGTTACGGCCTTGCGCTTTTCATCTACAACAAAGTCGCCCTCTTCCTCAACTTCCTTACGGGCTAGGGGGTTGTTCACGTCTTCTTCATTTAAAATGCGACCTTTTTTTAGGGTTTTTGCAAATTGGTCAGCGCGGCTGTACATCATTGTAGATTTACCGCTTGGGCCGCTTATGATAAGGGGTGTACGGGCTTCGTCTATTAGAATAGAATCCACTTCGTCTATTATGGCATAGTGTAGGCCACGCTGAACTTTATCCTTCTCAAACACAACCATGTTGTCACGCAGGTAGTCGAAGCCAAGCTCGTTATTTGTGGCGTATGTTATGTCGCAGGCGTACTGGGCACGGCGTTCTTCATTTTGTAACCCGTTTAGGATGCAACCAACACTCATGCCTAGGTAATTGTAAAGTACACCCATCAAATCCGCATGATAACGAGCCAGGTATTCGTTTACAGTTACAAGATGTGCGCCTTTGCCTGCAAGTGCATTCAAATAAAGTGGTAATGCAACAGTTTGAGTTTTACCTTCACCTGTTTTCATTTCCGCTATGCGTCCCTGGTGCAAAATTGCTCCACCAATCAACTGAACACGAAAGTGGCGTTTCGAAGTTAAACGTTGAGTAGTTTCACGAAAAACCGCAAATGCTTCCGGCAGTAAATCATCCAGAGTTTGACCATCTGCTAAACGGCGTCTAAATTCGTCGGTTTTACCGCGAAGTTCACCTTCCGTAAGCCTTTTCATATCCGGTTCAAGAGCTTCCGTCCGGTCAATCAGCGGGGTCATGCGCTTAATTTCCTTATCGCTGTAATTCCCAAATATTTTCTCCAATATTCCCATTTGACACCTCGTTGTATATTTTGTATAACTAGAGCAATTTAGTTGTGCGTTGTCCGAAAACAAGACGCAATCCGCACGCTTCAAGCGGATTGTCGGCGAAGTTTGAGGCTACGCACAACCAAATTGCTGTATTGTGACATTTTCTAAGACTTTGTCCGTCACGCAATTCTAACAGTTGCGGTAAATATTCGCAAGTCCAAATTCGCCAACATCACGTGAATCTAATTTACAGGTCTTCCCATTCATTCTCCGTGATCTCTGTGTCTCTGTGAGGTATTTCATAAAAAATTTTCTCACAGAGGCACAGAGTCCACAGAGGAATTGAAGTCGTTTTGTTGTCTCTGTATGGTATAGTGTT
>Ga0123355_10005933_pt1:5000-17997 | contig 17997 bp, 11 predicted proteins | sample TergutEmb28metaG_3_FD_89872 | JGI IMG/M metagenome (GOLD analysis project Ga0123355, IMG submission 89872) | Embiratermes neotenicus P1 segment gut microbial communities from Petit-Saut dam, French Guiana - Emb289 P1 | ecosystem: Host-associated > Arthropoda: Insects > Digestive... | reverse complement strand
AACCAGATGCAACAGTATGCAGATATTTATTTATTGCAAAGCTACTCTACATGTTTCGGGTGTCACAGCACCCATCATCAGGAGTACTAAAAACTGTAACCGCAGCCTCCGGTACAGGTCATACTGTAAAATGCAAGGATTAACTAGAATGAACAAACAGTGTGTGTTGGCTTGTTAACTTCTGGTAGTAATTGGGTGGTGGTACATTAACATGCTGCGGTTACAGTTTTTAGTACTCCTGATGATGGGTGCTGTGATACCCGAAACATGTAGAGTAGCTTTGCAGTAAATAAATACCTGCATACTGTTGCATCTGGTTGGATTTTTATTCGCATTGAATTATGATGCACGGAACCACGAGCTTAAAATCCCAATACAAATGTACAAGCTCGCAGTTACCATAGCCTGATAGGTACAGTACATCGTGTATACAGTTTTGTTACGTAATTTTCTGCATCTCGGATTTCTTTCACATGACCCAGTTTTTTGGCGTTTCAATGTCAGCTGCAAGATTTGTTTGTTCTATTTCATGCTGTGTCCGTATTTCTGTTTTCCGAAACTGCAAAACGCATTACTGCGGCTACTGTCTGCTGAAATACATCATAACGTGTTATATAAAGATGACGTTTCGGAGGAATTTGCTGCCTCCACTTTCATCGTAGAAGTGAAGCCATACGGGGGAAATAGTTCGGATATAGGGACGATGAGACCGGGACCGACAGGTAAGGCAAGATTTCCATGTGTTTATTTAATCACTACGTCACGTGTGGGGTGTGGAGTTACGAGTGTATAGATCCCACCATTCTAAATCGCGGCACCATATGGAAGTGAGTAGACAGCTTCACTCTCCAACTACTTGACTCCAGAATAAATGCCTCCAGTCCTGTACGGACTGGAGGCTGGGTCTCAGAACCTGCCTGGAAGCTCTGGAAGACAGAAAAATCTGAGCCACTACAGAGAATCGAACCTGGATTCCTGGGTATTTGAGCCCGTACTCATGTCACACTTCGCTATTCAAGCTCTACTGGGGTCATATTGGGCCAAAAATTAAGTACTCCAAAGCCTTTAGTGCGGACACGGAATGCAAAAACGTAATCGAAAAAGTTTTAGCAGTTTCCAGAACGGAACTCAAGGACGAACGTGCAAAGAAACAGTAATATCCTTCTTCGACCGCCTGACCCTGAAGATGAAGGCAGTGTGATCCTTCGAAATGGAGAGAACTGCTCACCCAAAGACACAGCTTTATTTCCGAGCAGACTTTTTACATTCAGCAGCATCACTGTGAGAATGTCAAATCTCGCAACAAAAAACACACATGTTGGAGAAATACACTCCGAATGAGGTCGTATGTGTGCGTGAAGCTTCATATCTCGCAGTATCGATTAACCAGAGACTACCCTGGTCTTAGTCACACAGGGAGATATGCACCCTCCGTGGTTGGGAAAAGTAAATCATTAAAGGCCAGTTTGTTAAGCCTAGCAGGCACTGCCGCTTACACCGATATCTCAGAGCGTTTCTTCATAAGGAACAAAGAATACTGACACCTCGCAATGTGTTGGTCCGGCAACCGATCGTCCGCTTTACAATTTGACAGCTTCTGGCTCAAATATGAGGGGAAAGAAAAATAAAACGGATACGATGTAATATACATTTCATTAGTGACTGCAAGATAATACATGTCTAAAACAGGTCTATACAGATCTTTACCAGACAATTACAGTGATCAAAACAAGGGGCAAGCAAGGGAAGTATGAGAAAGGTATACCAAGATTTAGTTGGCAAACATGAAGAAAAGACAGAAATTGGGGTAACTAGATTTATTGTAAGTTGCAGCGCAATATCAAAGTGCGTATTGCAGAAGAGTAAGAACTGGAATCGTCTGGCCCAGTAACATCCTAGGCTGGCTATTATGAACAGCCGGGTTCCATAAAAACAGCAGACTTCTTGACTGGCCGGATACTGTCTCTCTAAGGAGGTCTCTGTTCCATGGGGTTTTTATTTACACAATATTAACAAACGTGTAACTCTGTGCTTAGCCTACTTCCTTGTATAAACGAAAGACGGAAGGAGTATAAAATCACCACCTCATCTCTCCATCTCTGTGTCCCTCATTTCAAATTCTGATCGAGCCAGATGACTGAATTTCACATTACGTGGTATAAACACTGTGCTACTGCAGGGAATCACAATCCCGCAATCTTTAACTCCGTACAAGCAATAATATAACAACATGACAGCCAGGTGAATTTATAATTTGCGACCAAAAACAGGGCTATTTATTTGAGGGCGCTAGTCCCCAGACTGCATTACAAGAAACCCAAACGTTCCGTCACCTGTTTTCAGTAATAGTTTTAAAACCTTCACAGATTTTTAAAAAAGTAGTATCATTGCAAATAGGTATTACCTTCAGAGGATTAGAAATCTACGCAGTATAAAAATACGCTGCTCCGAATTCCTTGTTGCGTAATTAATTTCAGTAACACAGTGTTTCACTTTCCTTTACTTCGATACGAAAGCATCACAAGACAGACTCAATGGAGGGCAATGGAATGCTGTTCCATTTGTTATTATCGTTTTCAGGTTGGAAGAAAACGATATTTTGCAGCAGAACTGAATCTACGAAACTGTGTCTACGGCAACTGAAGCAGGCGGCGTTCAGTGTTAACACCTTCAGTTTGTGGTCGGTATTTTAAAAATACGTAGTCAGCGTCACACTCCGGCCTTTTACCCCCAGAAAAAAAGTCGGTACTAATTGAAAAGAAAGTTGAATGGGCCCCACAACTGGTCTGGACGTTCAGGAGGAGAGAACTCTCTCTTGTCCCTCCAGAGAATCAAACCCTGAACCGTCCAGCCTATAGCCCAGTATGTATACCGACTACGCTGTCACGCTGTCCCAAGCAGTGGTTATTTCCATGTGATCATTCAGTTAGTTACAGTATGGAATTTTGTTACATCCAGTTCCAACATCCACAGAAGTGTACGTTGTGTTTACTGCTTCCCAAGCACGGCAGGGGTAGCGATGACCTAGCAAGCGTGTCAGCAATAGTTCGATTTCTGTTAAGCTAGGAATAGCACATAATTCTGGAAGAAATTAAGAGCAGACTGAAGTCATGGAATGCGTGTTATCGTTCGGTGCAGCTTGCTATCGAAAACTATAAAGTTTAAGATAGACAGAACTATAATTTAGTCTGTTGTTTCTCATGAGTGTGAAACTTGGTCGTTCACATTCAGGGAGGAACTAGTCTGAGGGTCTTTGTGAATAGGGTGTTGAGGAGAATATTTGGGCCTAAGAGGGACGACGTAACAGAGAAGTGGGGAAAACTGCATAATGAGGGGCTTAATGCCCTGTATTCGAAACCAAATATTATTCGGGTGATAATATGGAGAAGAATGAGATTGGCGACGCATTTGGCAAGTATGGGGGAAAGGAGAGGTGCATACAGGGTTTTGGTGGGGAAACCTGAGGAAAAGAGACCACTTGGAACACCCTGGCTTAGTTGGGAGGATAATGTTAAGGTGGGTCTTCAGCAAATTGGATAGGGAGCAAGGACGGGATTGATCTGGCTCAGAATAGGGACAGGTGGCGGGCACTTGTGAACGCGGTAATGAACCCTCAGGTTACTTAAAATCAAGGGAATTTCTTGACTACCTGAGAACCGGTTAGCTTCTAAAGAAAGGCTCTGCCCATGGAGTAAGTAAGTAAGTAAGAAAGAAAGAGTGCAATGGCGTGCTTCTGTTTGCCGGAATTGAATTCTGGATTCTAAATTAGAAAATCATTAGTTGGTATTCGATTCCAGGCGAACAAAATTTGCTGTCATCGAGTCACTAAATGAGTGGAGGATATGCTCCATACTCGGTGTCTCTGCACACACAGTGCAGCACTAATCGTCACAAGTGCTCAGGCAGTATTCTACAATGTTAAGAGGCACAGCTGTTTTTCTAATTCCAACAAGCAACCAATTCAATTCCTAATAGTTTTCAGGCAAATCTGTTTAAAATTTTCCATTTTTCAGTGCGATCAAATACATCTGTTTTTATTTCTTTGAGTTAATTCACTTCGTGTCACATTTTTATCTTCATTTTGTTTAAATACATCTATACACTTCTTTTTAATTCTAAAATAACATATAAGCCTAATTTAATACTGTAGAACATGCAACATCGTATTTAGATTAAATATCTGTTCCAGTGGTAAAACAACTCAGTAAGACACTAACACGTAGTTCGTAATAAATTTTTATGCGATGGACCAAGGGCCAGATCAGATGTGTTTCAACACAGTCAATTCACAAGCAGTATGAATTTCCGACGCCCTAGCCAGCGTCATTGCATTCGCGTGTCTGACCTCCGCCAATCAATGCCGCCAAAGCTAAATCTCACTTGTCACTTCGAGTAGTGGGTACCGTGTAACATACGTAAACAGGCCTCAGGCTTTATACACAACCTCGCCACACTCTAGCAAATGGCTACGGACTGGATGACCTGGGCTCCATTCCAGGCAGAGCAACCTGTTTTTCTTTTCTGCATAACGTCCAGCACCAGTCTATTTTACCCAGGAAAGAGCGGCCATAGAGTGAGGCTAACTATTCACCTCCATCCAGGTGTCAAAGCTTCAACATAATAAAGTGTGTGTATTTAATGCCACTGCAAAAGAAGGCATATGTAAAGGTGAAAAATTAAGTAGTTTCTTTGCACACCGTGAAGGCATATGGGGGACCGGATTTATGGCTTCACTTTTTGAAGTATGTACTGTATGGTGGTAAGTGGTCAGCTTCACAACCTGAACCCTTTAGTCCGGGGAAAGAGTCCCTAGGCAGGGCTCAAAGCCAGTCTAAACGTTTTACAGCAGAAAATAATCCCGTGAACTTATCGGGAATCTAACCGCAATTTCTCGGTCGTCCAGCCCGTAGCTTAGTTGCTTTATTGACTACCCCATCCCGGTTCTCCGTTAGTACACAAAAATACCATTGCGGTTGCCCATAATCTTGTAAACTTTTTTTTTAGAAAACTGAACAAGGAAATGCAATTTAGTGGTCATTTCCCATAACCAAAACAAAATGTACGGAAGGTTTACGGGAAACAATAAAAAGTCCATTTGCAGCCTTCTACATACCTGGCTTCATTATCAGTCAATATGGCTAAATGGAAAAATTTCCAACTTCTATCGCAAATTTTTCATATAGAATTTGAATAAAACCTGTGAAAGGTTTTGCGATAGAAAGATAAGTTCCTTTATGGCCTTAACCCTTTGGCCCTGGAGCTGGACATTTAAATTTCAGCGCACCATTTATGCAAAATGTGAATATTTTATGAACTTAAAAAAGGTAACATTCTGAAATACACGACATTTTGTACAGGAATAAACGAAGACAGTGCGAGCAAGTCTAAAAGAAAATCATTAAATTTACTGTTGACTAAATATATAAGAAGAGTTATTTGGAGAGAAGCGGTATGACTGTCCTATATATAGGATGCATGGAGCCTAAAGGTTAAACAAACGAAGCTCTGTTAACAATTACTATATATATATATATATATATATAAATCGAAATATCCAGACAATTTTTGCATGTATTCTATGCCGTATTTTATTAAAATGCGTGGAAAGGTTCGTGGTACAGATTAAAATGGCCATTTATGTTTTATATATTAGCCAAGGAAAATCATTGTCAAGAAAGTTAGGTGCGATTTATAAAATAAGATTTAGACACTGATAATGTCACAGATGAAGATTCGTAACCCCCACATTAGACGCGCCTTTTATCTTTGTACAGAACGCCTAGAAAGCCATTTGAACATAGTAGTGTGACTATACCTCATTGCCACTGCCAAAACAGTGTGCAAAAAAATACAGTAAATCCTCGTCCAACGCGAATATAGACCTACGTACAGAACATCGCAAACGGCAAATCCGCAATCGTGAGTGGTCCATGTAAAGAAACAATAAAAGCAAAAGTATGCCTATAATGTAAAGATAAAACATTTCCTGTAGCAGACCTGGAGAGACCGTGAGGGTTCCAGGAGGCTGATGCTCCCAGATTTTGAGACATTATGCACATGAAGGTGGTAAGTTTGTCAGCCCTACGCACCGGCCCCCTTTACCTCTACGAAATATTCCTGGTGCTCATTTCTGTTAGAGGCTGAGTCGACACCATGGCCACAGTGCGGCCGAAAGGATTATGCCAATGAAAAATTCTCAATGACACCGTCTGGAATCAAACCCGCGACCTTCCGGCTTGTAGCGCAGTGCCTCAACCAACTGCGCCATTGCGTGCCCCATCTATAATGTAAATCTATTTACGTACATGCAGTTTGATTAGATAAAGAGGTCGTAAAAGGCGCGGGAGGAAGAAGTCGTGGAATGACCTTTGAGCGGAAAATTAATACTGTTACATAGCCGAGGCGAGTGACGCAACGCAACTCGATTAGAAAATGCATAGGCACAAGCTAAACGGTAGAACTACTGGTATTTTTGTACGCCTATATTATTACATCATGTTTGATAGACCGCGTATAATAGAAATAGTTGGAAAAATCCGCGTCAGAGGGGGCTTTACAGTACGTTCAGACAGCGGATGATACGAACTTACTGAACGTGGCTATCAGCGACATAAACACTGCCGTTTGCCGACAGTATGGAGGACTGTCGAAAACATTGTCTAGTCAATGCAAATGTCGCACGAGGCCAGTCTATTGCGCCACGCCTCAGTGACAATGTGACACTGTGTCAATCACGCATTGCATTTTTGCAATAAAATTCATACAAGAGTCCGGGTTAGTAAGGCTTCCGAAAAACCAGACGCACAAACACAACTGCTCCCAGATGATAAACGGTCTGGCAACTGAATGATGGAATGAACGAATTTACCAACTGGCTACTGACTGAAAATAAATATGAAGGCAGGATGTCAGTCCGAAATGTTGCAGTGCGTGGTGTCACACCACACAAAACCGCGATCCGAAACGAAAGAACTAACTAACTTCTTCTTCGCGCTATCCCTTCGTCTAATTGCCCTCCTCAGCACCCACCGCAATTCGTTCTCTCAGTCTCCATTTTCCCAAACTTAACTCCCCGTAATGCTCCCAGAACATGGCTTCTACTTTCTGACGGTGACCGAAGCTGCACATTTCTCTGTTAACTTTTCTCACACTTTGGTTCAATTCGGTCGTACTATTTAGTGTTCAATTTTCTATATCCCTTATCAGTGATGAAGTAATACCCATTTCTCCCACTTTCATCGCTCCGTTTTCCAGACTTTTCCAATAAACCTTTTGTTTTTCTACATTTTTTTTCAGTCGGTGGCCAAGTTTCACTTCCATTCAAGATACTGTCCTGTGAAATGTACTTCTCTTAAGTTACGTAACTAATCAATGACTCACTCACCAACTCAACGACTAACTGACTTACTGAATAACCAAGTAACTAAGAGCACTAAGCACAGTAAAGAACTGCCCAATACTACTGCAGCTGAGGTTCGAAACCGGAACCAGACATATGTTACAGGTATTACGATGCAATAAGGGAAACATGACACTAAAATGTGCCTGCACTTCTTATTATTTTCCTCCTCCTCCTCTTCTTCCTTCCGACTTACTTCCATCCATACCCTCCCATACATGGTCCCTCTGTGCTTCGTGACGTCTCTAAGGCCTTTTGGCCGCTGTCACTTTTAGATTTATCGCGATTATACAGCCGTCTGCCTCTCCTGCCATAATTGACTGGTGAAAATTACGTTTCTTCCAGAATGGACTGCGTGGTTATGGCTTATGATATACAACCGGAACACAGTAAAAAAAAGTAGCAATAATCATGAATACAAGTATATATTAGTTGTGTCGTACTGTACCAATACTTTATTGTGAATTATGTATCCATACAGAATAAGTACAGCACAACTGGAGATATCAATAACAAGGTAGTTTCTCTATTATCTTTATGAAAATTCTTATCATTGCAATGGTTAATATAACGTACGTAAAATATAATCAAAATTCGTCCAGTGGTTTTTCAGTTAAACTTCACGAACGGCCAACAGACGTAACTATACTTGGGTACGTAACACCGGTTTTGCATGGTGTGCAATGAACAAAAAGATTAGATCTCTTTCCAAAGCTCTACCGATTATTAGATAAAGTAAAAGTGCCTTTCATCTGCAGGAAATATATCGCATAGCAACAAGTAACAGGAGAAAAGCCCATGAATGCTAAGGACTTGGGAGGGGTTGTGAACAGATTGCCGTGGCCTACTTGAAGATGTGAAGATATTACGCCAGCAGTCGTCTCGACAGACAGAGAAAAAAACCGAAAATGCAGAGTCAGTTTAGAATGACTACGAGAAACTTGAGTCTAGGATAGCAAGTAACCCGGGCGACAAATGAACTCAGCTACTCCCAGCTACATGTTAAGTTTTACGTTACCGCCAATTTTCCGGGTAAAGAGACATCTGTGATGAATCTTCCACTATACAAAAATTCGTAGAAGTGTGATGGTGACGGAAGTTACAATTTGTAGTAAGGAAGCAAACACTGTAACTATATATAATATCGCACATACAGTGCACCATGTTCCACACTATCCCTTTATTTATCAATTGTCGTGCACTGCACCGTATTTCTTCACTCACATATTAGTTCTTGCTCCTATGCGTTTCGTTATTTATTAACACCAACTTCAGGGAGCTTCAATCCGACTACAATTCCTTCACAAAACATCAAATGCGTTTAAGCACCCTATTTAGCTGTCTGTAAAAAACTGTATTTTTCTCACAAATACACCACTTCCTGTATCATTATGGTTGTCGTATAATATAAAATTAGCAGCAGATATGTAATAATTTAGTAAAGTAGTGAAGATCACAGGCTCATTATTATTATTATTATTATTATTTACCACATATCATCATCATCGTCATGTTCCTGAAGGGTTAGGCGTGTTTCCTGTTCCTTGATCCTCAAGATGAAGTTGGTCCCTCCATCTCTTCCTCGGTCGTCCAACGTTCCTTCGTCCTTTTGGTTTATATTGTAGTGTTTGTTTTGGTAGTCTGTTTGTGTCCATCCTCTGTACATGTTGTAGCCACTTTTTCTGGTACAGTTTTATTTCCTTTACTATGTCCTGTGCTCCCGTTTTTTGCCTAATACATCGATTCTTTTCTTTAGCTAGTTATTTACCACATATATATCTATATATATTATGGCGACTGACTACGGGCTGAACGGTCCGGGATCGAATCCCGGTGGGGACGAGATTTTCCGCCCGTCCAGACCGGCCCTGGGGTCCACCCAGCCTCCTGTAAAATGGGTACCGGTTCTTTCACGGGGTAAAGTGCGGCCCGGGCGTGCTGATGACCACTCACCCCCTTCTAATGCCGCGGTTATGGAAGAGTAGAGCTATACCTCTGGGCCACACCGGGCCTGTAACGGGAAAACTTTATATATATATATATATATATAAATATATATACTTCTTCAGATGCACACAAGTGCAAAGGTAAAACCAGATGAAGGTTAAAATACTTACAATTTGTCGGACTTAGGTGCATATTGAATGTCCGACGGCATTCATTTTAATATCATCCTTGCCGCGATTACACCCAATTAGGGATCGTTCACATTTTCCAAGATAAAAAACAAGGATGACACTAAGATAAAGAACAAGGATGATACTAAAACGGATGCCGTCGCACATTCAACATGCGTCTAGATTTTAACATCACATTTTAAGTATATTTACCTACAACGTGTTTTACAACTGCACATCTATACACCTGAATAAATATATATATATATATATATATATATATATATATAGTGTTAAATAACAGTCAGCCTGTGATCTTAACTATCAGCTCTTGAACTTACTAGTTACACGTTTAACAGATAAACTTTAATGATACAAGAAGTGGTGTGTTTGTGAGGAAACTTTAGTTTCTACCAGACTGCTAATAAGTGTGTGTAAATATCTGATGTACCGTCAAGGAAATGCAGTTGGTTTGAATCTCCCTGAAGATGGTGTTAATAAACACCGAAACGCTTACGAAAAGAATAATATGTGAGTGAAGAAACACGGCGCAGTGTGCACGACAGTTGGTAAACAAAGGGATGGACCATAACTATAATTAAAATATAATTTATTGTTTGCATGATTCGTCGGCTAGTTGGAGACTGCAATAAAACCCCTAGACATAGACTAAAACATTCTTAAATTTGGAGCGTAATACCTATACAGCAAACAAATTACTCGCACCTTCAAAATTTTCTGCTGATAGGAACCAATCTCATCACAAATATACCTAACGTCGGAACCCCTAACAAATCTGGAAACAAATTTAAATTTCGACCATTCCTATTAATACACTAAATTTGACAGAATAACAACATTCGCTAGGCAGTGTTAATAACTGCATATCAACAGTGAACCTTTCTTTCGTCAAAACTAATATTTACCAACGTTTATTGTTGCCTTCTTCTGTTCCTATTCATTACTACCACTAATTCTACCATACATAAGGATGCAACAGCAAACATTCAGCTTTTATGTGAAGTACAATTATGCTGTGACAATTATTATAGTTAGAAACCATCTGATTTCGACTCCCGTCTCCAGGTGTCTTTGTTCACTCATGCCTTTGACTCTATTTCCTCGCATCCAGCTCGGGCACGATACAGAGCAGACACTGGCCGCCTCCAGCCTTTGTTTCTGTCCGGCTGTGCTATGCGGAAGACTGCAGAGGTGTTGGGTTTAAAGTTATTCACGGCCATGACACATTTAGCAAGTCTAAACAAAAGGTTGAGTCTTCTGGGATGTTTGCCATATGTATCGACGTTTCTGAGCAACCGTTTTCAGGACAGAATTGTGCTACTCTTTAAGGATCAAAATGGAGGCAGCAGATTACTCCCCACCAAACTGCACGGCGTCACATCCCAGAAGACCGTAATCGTAATGTCATACAATCCTGTCACGTTCAGAACAAAAACTTTCAAAACCGGAATCAAAACTTCGAAACTGAGCTCAAAGCAAATTTAGGATAGCGATATTTCCCGTACACCATATGTAACGGTTGCATCCTTCCGACGCGGGCACAGAGCCACAATGCCAATAATGCGGTACAGCACGCACTTCATAACGCGCATCTTAAACACAGGTTAATATAGGCTCCCTTGGATGGATGATGTGCAAGCACTTTTCTGCACAATGCTTCCCGGTAACCGCAAGTACACGGCTTTGACGGTTCCCGTGCTTCGCCGCTTTAAGCACGGTATTTATCTAACTCAAGGCTGGCCAACATGCGGCCCTCGGTCACCTTAATAGTTCCAGTAATAGGGTTGAACGTAATATGATAGGTCTACAGAACATAATACGGCAAATGTATTAGCACAGAATATGTTTACAAACCATAACTCATCTCTTATAAGACAACACAGAGTGAATCAGTATTTCTTTGTATGCTGTTGAGTTAGTAAGGCCCACTACCTTTAGTCTAACTTACTGCTGTGCGGTGGCCCTCAGGCGAGTCCGTAACAAATTATGCGGTCCTCCTGTGGGTTGAAGTTGGCCATCCCTGATCTATATCATGGTTTATCAAACTGCGGTACGTGTACCACCACTCGTACGTCAAACAATGTTTAACGGTACGCGGCCTTACTGCAAAATCGAAGTATAAAAGAGACAGAAGTTTTAAAAACAAAGAAAACAAACGTAACATAATTCGTTAACACGCAGAACTTCTGGCAACATTACGTAACTCGGCCCCGCTGTCAGCCGTTCTTTCCAATTTCAGTTGTTTATTTGCATTAAAAATACTGTTTGGTACATTGACACTGTTATGTTTAATTTCGTGGCACGCCAGCTAAAACGTCTGAGAACCGTTATATAACTAATATTCAGAACTTCGTTCCCTACAGCACAGAAAACACAGTCTCGAATGAAAGTGTGAAGTTGTTGGTTGTACTTAAATAATTGCTGTTTATTCTGCCAATCATACAGACATGTAAGTATACTGTTCGTGCACAATGTACAGCTTATTAACGTTCTATCAGATGGTATCTACAGTAACCACTGTGCTTCAAACAGTTAAAATCATCCCATATTTCATGACAAACATGTCCTTCGCCACTTCTGTGGTGAAGTTAAAGAAAGACAACCGACTGAGTACGAAGATACGTAGCAGTAAACAGCTATACAGCCAATAATAATCATGTAAAGGGCACTAATGGCTATTTCTCTGGCGTAAAGGTAGCCGGAACAAGAAGGTGCTCTCGAATTACCCCTACACGCCGAGCTTTCAAGGGCACAGAGCTTCACTCCTAATGGAAGTCACACCCGGATTTCCGGGACGCATATCACAGACGACTGTGAACTCATAATAGTAGTTTCCCGTCTCGAGGAAGAAAAGTAGGTTAAAAAGCACGGATAGAAGACACGCAGGAAGGAGAAGAAGAAAATTGAAGGGAAGGAGAAGATAAAATGGAGAGGAAAAAGACAAAAGAAAGTTGAAGATTGAGTACGTTCTACAGAGACGGATATCGATCCATGGAAAGAGCGTAAGAAGCAGATCCCCTTTAACACCGAGCCTTGTATTTAAGCTTCAGCTTAACAGTTCCCACAACAGAGACCAGGGAACTGGGTAGCTCACACAGTATTGTTAACTAGGCAACGGCTGGACAGCCAGAGAGTATGGGTTCAATCCCCGGATTTTTCTCTTCACCGTTGCTTCCAGAACAGCTCTGGGTCCCAACCAGATCCTTATTAAAGGGTAAGGTGGGTTGTACGGCCGACGTTAGTGCGGCCAGGACGTGACGCTAACATTTCACTCCCATCTACTGAGAAAGGTAAGAAACCTAGGTGATAGAATTCCACAAGAAGGCCGCGAATCATAGTGAGCTATAGTGTTTACCCTGAACTTTGCTAAAGACGAATGTGCAACGTACATACGTAACATTTACACATCCAGTCATCCTACATTACAGAACTCCCAGCACTGTCAAGGATAACTTGTTTT
>Ga0123355_10005932_pt1 | contig 17997 bp, 11 predicted proteins | sample TergutEmb28metaG_3_FD_89872 | JGI IMG/M metagenome (GOLD analysis project Ga0123355, IMG submission 89872) | Embiratermes neotenicus P1 segment gut microbial communities from Petit-Saut dam, French Guiana - Emb289 P1 | ecosystem: Host-associated > Arthropoda: Insects > Digestive system > Gut ... | reverse complement strand
TATCTATCTATCTATCTATCTCTTTGTAGACAAACATCTGTCTGAATGGGTCACTTTTGTCTGTAACGACAGTTTATATATTTACATTCAATTTACAGCATTTAGCCCATATGAGAAAAACATGTCAGTTTTTGTGTTGGTCTACAGTTTAAGTAATTTAGCAGTTTCATGTGAGGCACTCCGTTGTGTTTGCAATAGTTAATGGAATGCATACAATTGTATAGTCCAACACAACCTTAATTACATAAAGTATAATTAAAAGATAATTACAATATCATAACATCGACATGTTTCGGCTATTCATAAAGCCATCTTTAGGCTGTGATTAAAAGGAACTCTAATATACAACAGGCAATGTCTTCGAAATACGAGATCTCGTTTACATTCCTTGATTACTATAATATATTAGAATACAAATAATAAAATGTGAAATACAATTCTAAATAACAACATAATGGGTACATATTAAAATATAATTGGATTATGGTGGGAGTCTTATATATTGAGCTGTCTTGTGGAAGTTGTATGTTGCGATATTGTTTGGGATCCACTTCACTCAGTTAATGGGAAGTTGTTTTGTCGTGGGGCTCCTGTTCTCTGGTATACATGGAGCACTAGCGATCCCCTACGAAAAATCATACTACACTTCTACTCAGTACATTTAAAAGTGCTTCATGTATAACAAACAAAAGGAGCCCCACGACAAAACAACTTCCCATTAACTGAGTGAAGTGGATCCTAAATAATATAGCAACACAACTTCCACAAGACTGCTCATTAAATAAGACTCCCACCATACTCAAATTATATTTTAACATATCGCTATTATCTTATATTATAATTGTATTTCACATTTTATAATTTATAGTCTAATATGTTATAGTAATCCAGAAATGTAAACAAGATCTCGTATTTTGAAGACATTGCCAAGTGTATATTATAGTTCCTTCTAAATTTCAGCCTGAAGATGGCTTCATGGATAGCCGAAACATGTCGATGCTATGATATTGTAATTATGTTTCAATTATATTTATATAATGAAGGTTGTGTTCCACTATAAAATCGTATACATTCTATTCGGTATTTTAACAATTTCAATTGGCAACATTGTGTTTTGACTCTCTCTCTCTTTATATATATATATATATATATATATATGCATATCTTGAACAAAATCTGCAACTATTTTTCCTTTGGTTTGAGACCTCAACGAAGATGGTCATGTAGAGGCCGAAACATGTAGTAGGCACAGTGCAAAGTGACAAGCGTTTGTTGTTGATTGTACAATTGTCTAAAATGCAGTATAATCAGTCTATTGCACGGAACATGGAAAATACAAAAATAAACTCTGTGATATTTAGAGAGCAATGCAAGGTCTAAACAGCGAACCTCCTAATTTAGCCCTCTTTTCCATCCTCTTATTATTTCTTTCTTCTTAGATACAAAATTCCACCCTGCAAACTGTTCTCAGACACCTAAACCAGACGCTACAACATCAAGGACCATGAAGTTCTTCCCACCTTCTAGCAGAGTTTGCAGGAGCATCCCCGCTCAATTTCTTTGATTCCCTTCAGGGGTCAGTCCTTTCAACTGGAATACTAACGAGGTGGATATTTTCTACCTCCGAACCTTTCTCACTGACATATAAAGCGTTATCTTTGAATCCCTTCTCAAATTATAAGCTACGGAGAATAAAACTGCGCGTTACGTAACGCACATTCAGTGTTCGTCGCTAAATAACCCGTCCTTCTAAAGCTACGGTGAATTGACGTCAGTTCTATCCAGCAGTAGATATTCAGCATGTCCACAGTTTCAAACTTATGCCTGTCCATTCTTTCAGTCACTACATATTCCAACACGCCCCCCCGCCCCCCTCAACCATCCAACAAAACCCCATCATCTAAATGAGTACTTCCTTATCCCTCAAAATGCCCCACCCCCGCCCTAAATCCCACAATACACACCACTTCATTCTGTCACTAAATACATTGTCCGGCCAGCGTTCCTACACACCCGTTCCATTTCGCTGCCAGTAAACACCTCACCATTTCAACGCCCACATAAAAACCAGTTGGTTCATTAAATTAGTATATATGAATATGGATATCCGAAGTTACTTCAAGAGAAATGACATTACGGAATAATGTTTAATACAGCCTAACTAAAATTTGGAATAATTCTGATGTGTGTCATCCCCGTTGTGTTTGTACAATAGTAAGGAGCTTGGTGTATTGATACTTACAGTCGAACACAACTATATATGCCTCTATTATTACAGGAGGATTATAACGACATGTTTCGGCCCTATATGTGGGCCATCTTCAGGTTGTGACTAGACTTTCCGATCAATTATACAGGAATGGGGGACCGCGGTAGCACAGTGGTTAAGGTGCTGTGCTACAAATTGGAAGGTCGCTGGTTCGATCCCAGGTGGTGTCAGTGGATTCTTAATTGACATAAAATACTTCCAATCGCACTATGACCCTGGGGTCGACTCAGCCTCTAATGAAAATGAGTACCAGGAGTATTTCCTGGGGGTAAAGGTGGCCGGTGCGTAAGGCTGACAACCTACCAACATCCTGTGCCGTTGTCACGAAATATGGGAACCTTAACTTCCTGGAACCCTCTGGGCCTGTCCAGGCCTGTAATGGGACTGCTTTACCTTTTTATACAGGAATGCGTGGAGTGTTGTTGGGGAGTCCTGGGGGAGATCTCGACCCTCTCCCTCCCCCAGGACTCCCCAAGAACGCTCCACGCATTCCTGTATAATTGATCCGAAAGTCTAGTCACAACCTGAAGATGGCCCACATATAGGGCCGTAACATGTCGTTATAATCCTCCTGTAATACTAGACGCATATATAGTTGTGTTCGACTGTAAGTATTAATACACCAAGTTCCTTACTATTTGGAATAAAAGAATTTCGGAAATAATAATACCTCTCATTCATCGGAACTGAGGTTGGAAACTAATTTCGGAAACCCTATGTAAAGTGCTTCATGGTTTTCCTCGGGTTCTCCAGGCAAAAACCTCCTCAGTTCAATCCTACGTCTTCCGTTCTCTTTTATTTTCAAAAGAATGGACAATCCAACATTTGACGCTATGTAATGGGAGTCACTTGCTGTGCCACTGCGTACATTTACTTTATCCTTTATGAAACTCTCTATTGTGTATCAGTTCTCATTAACACTTTATTTGTAACTTCAGGCTTCAGCCGCGGTGTAAACGAGATCTTCACTCTTCTTGGATGTTACGCAGCGTATACTGGTCGTTAGAGAGCGACGTTTCGTTTCGTCCCGAAACGTCGATAAATAAAGTTTTTTTTCTCTCGCGTTACTATTTATTTTGTATTTCTTCCTCCGTTCCCTTCTTTATATACATTTATTTCTTCATTTCCCCTGCTCCTTTGCTCCCCCACACCCTTCTCTACTTCGCAGAACGCATTGTGAGGTTCTTGTGTGGATCTACGTCGGTTCCTCTCAGCTTACGTTTCCTTCAGGCCCCAAGTTCGCCCATCAAGCGTAATTAGAGCCAACACTCTCTCACCCACATCCTTAAACACAAAGTTTGCACTTCCGCACAGTTCGATGGCTATTTCGCTCCCAAGAACTTCTGGCCCTGAAAAAAGGCAGCTGATCTTCGTGACCAAACTTAGTGTCTCTGATCTTATACGGATCTATAGGTATACAACTGACTTTTGGTCAGTTGGGCACGACCTGCTGGTAAGTGGAGGTATCAGATACGAATTTTTATCCCCAGCACCAGATGGACTTAAATTTTCAGCTTCTACCTCCTGCCACCTTAGGCTAGAAAACAGCACTGATGCGTACAGGATAAGAGGTAGAGGCCCCAGACGGGACGGCTGTCTTGCCAAAGAGAAAGGTCACTGCTCCCCAAGGAATCGAATCTCGATTTCTCGGTTGCTAGCTTTCAAAAGGACATCGCTTTGCTGAAAACATAAATAATATCGAGTAAGCTTCAAAATGAAAGGTAAAGCTATCCCATGACAAGCCTGCAGAGACCGTCAGGATTGCAGGACGTTGCGGCCCCCAGAATTCCTAGAAAATCGGTACATGAAGACGGCAAGACTGTCATCCTTACGGACCGGCAACCTTTACCCCTTAGAAGATACTCCTGGCAATTATTGCTGTTACGGGCTAAGTCACCCTCAAGGCCACAGTGCGGCTGGAGGAATTAAGTCACTGAAAACTTCCAGTGACGCCACTGGGAATCGAACCCGCAATCTTCCGTCTTGTAACGCAGTGCCTCAATCGACGGCGCCACGGCGTGCTCCAAGGCTAAGAATGAGAGGATCCAAACCTCCACACAACCATATGCCTTAACGGCACGCAAGATGAAAAATTATATGTAGCGAGCACCATCAATCGTGATTGGTACTAAAATTTTAAAGATTCCCACAGATTTATCGCTGGTTATTTTCTTCAACACGACAAGTGCCATGAATCCTAAAATTGGCATTCCGCACATGGACTAGAATATAAAGGGTTATGGCGAATATGGTGGTAAGGTCCGGGCCAATATTGACTTCAATTTGTGTCCTTGTGCAAGGGCACATCGACTTCAACTAAACCGGTAACATATTTGGTCGCGATGGAGGTAGACCTTCGTACTGAGCGAAGGAAGAAAGAAACTTAGAATGGCCAAAGCGATGATGGACAGTTTCTGTCTGATTTCAGGGCACAAGTCCGGTCGTGCTGGTGATTTTCGTGACGCTAAATCTACAAGTGATTCTCTTCGGCATTAGCTTCAGAATCATTTCCAGAGTAAATGAGCGAATTTTAAACGGACAGAATAAACGGAACTGTGTGTCTTAATACACGTAAAATGTGGAGTTTAGACACGTTTATAATTCAACTGTAAGAGGCGGACTAACAGCGTAATATCAAAGAACAGTACAACGACGTAGAGACGGATAGAAATACAAGAGTAGAACTTCAAAAGATGTGGTCCGGGTAGCTCAGTCAGTATAGCGACTGGCTACGGGCTGGACGGTCCAGGGATCGAATCCCGGTGGGGACGAGATTTTCTGCACCTGTACAGACCGGCCCTGGAACCCACCCAGCCTCCTGTACAATGGGTACCGGGTCTTTCCCGGGGGTAAAGAGCGGCTGGGGCGTGATGCTGTCCCCCACTCCCTTCCAGTACCGTGGTCAACAAAGAGTAGAGCTATACCTCTACTCCCTCTATGGGCCGTACGACCTGTATAGAGCCTCAGTGCCTGTACAAGGGTGCACTTTACCTTACCTTAACTTTGCTTCATGAAGTCTGCATAAACATTCACTGTTCCAAAATCTTCCTACGATGGTAGGTGGTTTCCTGCCGGAAGCTACTTTTTCAAACAATCATGGCATCATTCACCTAATGAAATGAATACGAAAATAATAATAATAATAATAATAATAATTGACCAGCCGATGGACACGATCAATCAAGACACAAATATTCGTAGTGAGAAGAAAGTTTAAAAAAAATACATTTGGCTTATATTATTAATACACAATAATGGTCAAACATACAATTTATCACATATAATTGCGCAATATATCATATTCGCGGACCACGTTCAAATGTTATTTTCCATAAACAATGTATCAGTTGTGTCCAGCACGCTACAGAACATCACAATTCCAAATGTCACCAACTGAGGCCACATTGCGTCCTTACTTAGCAGCACCATGCATGTTTCCAATATTTTCGTCCTGCCTCTTTGAATAATTAAGCCTGTAGACAGAGTGTATGAAAGTGGAAGTTTGTAAACTCGGAGGGCATCCATTTTTAAAACAGAGTGAAACTTCGCTAGCAGCAGACAGCGACCTCAAACCACTTGATTTGTCCAGTCTCACTGAGTGAATATGACAGTAATCAAACACAGTCTGTTGCTGCAACCAATAACAAAGGGTAAACCAAACAGACCTGTGCATTCACTAAAAGAGACAAAAGCCTTTTCAGTCTGAAAACTGACGAAGCGTTAGTTTTGCAGGGATATTATTTGTAAACCTCTGGGAAATGCAGAAGTAAATTTCGCCTGAGGCGTGAGGGATGCACGCGAAATCTTTCGCTGTTTGTAACGGTCTCTTTACCGTGGAGCGAAACAGGTGGAATATTGGTTTGGCTGTGTATGCCCATGGGGCAGACTGCTGTTTGGAACAAGACCATCTCTAATATCTGCTGTTCCCGTTATGATCACTGCGACGCTTCGCAAAAGCGGATGTTTGCACACAACAAGTTGTTTTGCGGCGGAAAAATTCGATTTTCCGTATTAAGCTTTGTACGACTTTTGACAGAAGCCAGAGTGGCTCAATCGGCGCAGCGACTGAGCTACGGGTTCGAGGTTCTTGAGTTCGAATTACGATGTGGTCAGGAGATCCTTCCTCTTCTGCAAATATTTCACACCGACTCTAGGGCCCAACCAGTCTCTGTTCAGTGGGTCCAGTGGCGTGAATTTAACCACTAACCGTCAACTACCGCCGATGCTTAGGACGATTAGATCTACCTATACCTCTGCTTCTTCAATATATGCCGTATAAAATTATGAAACTATATAGTCATACACAACTCTCTATTTATTAGAAGTATTAGCTATATTTCTAGCTACATGTTTCGGCTCGTATACAGAGCCATCTTCAGGCTAGTATTCAGGGTGGTTTGTGTGTACAATTGTTGGTGCATTATTATTATGCTTAATAGTCAATACGTAAAATATCACATTTGAATTTTATCTTAATTATACATCATCACCATAAACATCAACGATTGGACCCTTTGATCCGTTCCGTCTCCAGAGTTCCAGCTGCTCGCGCCAACGCTTCTTCGGTCTCCCAATTGTTATGTGCTTCCTCTGGAGATTCTGAGTTGCGTAGGGTGTCCTCAGGATGGATAACCAGTCCCTCGCTGAGTAAGTAACTAGTAGCTAAACTCAGGGCCTACAAGCATGCCCGTTTTATGTAGGGGTGTGCTCCCTTAGCCGAAGGTCTCGGTTTTGAGGCGCCGAGGACTCGCCTTCATCCGCTCCTCTCTGCTACAACTACAGTTGTACTGCCCAGGGATCAAGATCGAGGACGTGAGGAAGTCGGATTTGCTGGCAGAGCTGACCGATGTCTTGTCAGACGGTGTTTCCCAAGATTTGTGGCTATTATCTGTCGTTATCGATAATAACCCTTGAGGCCACGAATATTTTAACTACTATTTGCAGCATGAGATCTCATTAACTTTCAAAGCACCAACAACTGTGCATACAAACCACACTGAAGATAGTCTGAAGATGACTCTGTATACGAGCCGAAACATGTAGCTAGAAATACGACTAATAATTATAACAAATACAGAGTTGTGCATGACTATATAATTTTATAATTTTACATCATATACAGGGGTGTTGATAAGTCCTTAGCCCGACCAGGAAGGAAAAAAGCTAATGTTTCTGTCAGAACGGCGTGAATTTCCTTCGGCGCCTTGCCTTCCAAGGGGGGGGAAAAAATTTGATGACAGCTCGCGTCTCGATGTTGTTGAAATCGCGCGAGTCCCTGACATGCTTCCCAGTTTCTTTCCTTCCTGGTCGGGTTAAGGACTTATCAGCACCACGGTATATTGATCATATAAAACACAACGCAATACCTCACTTAAAAATAAAAACAAGACTGTAAAGCTTCAAGGCTTCGACAGGAAGAATTGTGAGGCTCTTCTGGAATGTTACGCAGTGTACAATGGCGATACCTTGCTGACGTTTCAGGACAAACTGTCGGCCCCATTTTAAAGGCTCAAGGAATAAGAGAAACACAATATTGGATTTCTTGAAAATGGGACCAGAGAAATTAATCTTGGATTTCTTGACCCGTGAAGATGGGACGGTTAGGTTGCCCAGAAACGTCGGTAAACAATTGCCACTGTACGCTGCGTAACAGCCCCGAAGAGCGTAGATCTCAGGTACGTTGCGGTGGAAGCCTGAAATCATTCAGGAAAAAATTTATCTCCTAAACTTGCACGACTGCTGACGTTTAAGTTAGAGGAATTGGCAACACTGGAAATAAAATGGCGCCTTGCTACGTGCGACTACACGATTAAAGCTGTCTCAGGCAGTTTCGGTCTGCAGCCTGATTTGTGACTGCCATAACTCTTCCAACGGCAGGCAGTTTTTGCAGCCAAAAAAACTGGCTGACATATTTTAGCAGAAATATTGGAGGCTGAGTTTTGGGGTCGGTGAATCCTTCTGCATACAGCAGGCACGTGCGAACAGGTCACGTGAGTTACTGAAAGCGCGTTCCTAGTCAATAAGTATGTTTCTACACATAAATCACGTACTGAGGCTAAAGAAACCTCAAGTCCAGTACTGGGCTCCGTAATGCGGATAGCCATATAATAAGGCGTATTACACGCCAGAATGAAATATGGCCGTGGATCTACTGAAATTGAATACCGACACAACCAGAGAACTCTTTCACTGAACTGCCCTGCTCCCCCCCCTCCCCCCACCCTTTCTCCTGGCATCACTTTTGAAGAACAGGGTTGACCAACCAGATACAAACACTAGGATATCGCTCCTCGGGTCTCAGACATGGAATTAGCTTGAACACGCGACTGAGGGAGACCTCACGATCCGTTGGCTAACCTGAATACCGTAAGATTCAACATACATCCATTGTACCACAGATAGGCCCTCCCTTACTGATATAATACTGTATAATGAACGTCAGTACAAGCACTTTATTATTTAAGGTAATGCCAGGCAAAGTGTGCACAGTATCTGGTAACACACATGTTAATATAGGCCTGAGGATGACTAAGTCTAGTCGAAACATGTAGCCTGGTATTGCCTTTAAATAATAAAGTGATTGTGCTGACGTTCATTATATAGTATTATATTACGTTACAAGCACATCGTGACGCTTCCATTAAAAAAATCTTCCTTACTGACTTCCTGCTTACTTATGTAATGATCTAATAACCAATCATTTTCTCCCTGTCTTTCTTCCTTAAATACTCTCTCTTTAGTTCAATTTATTATAAATCACAAGATTCATAACTCAGCATATCAGGCGGTTAAGACAATATACTAGCGAGTAAAACATTCATTTTTCCAACTAACCTAATCAATTAAAGCACCTTCAATGTCGTCATTAGGATACGAATGCCATAATTTCCAAGAATGACGGTTCAAGCACTAATTTATAACAAAAATTAACTACATACTTCACAGTCAACACAGTGCACCTACATTACAAAAATTATTTTTTTAACTTTATGACACAATATTTATATACATTACTTGTGTGTAGGGAAATATCTGCTGTTTACTTTCGTAAACACACAAAACACATAACATTTTTTGTTGGGAAAATGAGTGGAATTCTGAAGTTAAATGGCATAATACATGATGCGTATAGTTTTTACTGTATTTTAAATGGTTAAATGCGTTTTAATTCAAAGGGAATGCAAATGGCCCCAAACCACAATGACGTGTCACCCAGTTCGCCGGTGTTTGCACAGTGAAGCGTCTGAGTGTTTATAGCCTCACTGGTGAGTCAGAATTAATGGTTATGTACACTCAGGAGTGACACTATGTCAGCATAACACAGCTGAGTTTAGCGCATTTCGTACAGTACAAATGATCCAAGCAGTTCTGTATCAGTTACGTCATGGAACCAGTAAAAACAAACTTTTGCACTCATGTACACTCACAAACAGAATTATAACGGTTCGTGCCATATACAGCATGGCTGCGGGTAGCAGAATCAGGAACAGATTCTGTACCGAAAAGTAGCGAATATTTTTCAAATTGGGTCTCTGTATAACGCCTTCAATATTATAGGAGTATATTTTTAGGAGTTTTTGTAAAATTTGCAAAAAACGACCGTTGGTTTCATCGCGTCTGTCTGTCCGTTTGTTTGCCTGTATGGCCACATGAAACAATACTGGTCCCACTGGTTGAATTTTCATGAAAATTCATATTTGACATTTTTTCTGAAATCTCTCAAGAAAATTCAAGTTTCATTGAAATGTGAGAAAAAGCGGGCACTTTATATGAATACCGACGCACATTTATGATAAAATATCGTTGAATTCTCCTTAGAATGACAAATTTTTTTCAGGCAATAGTAGTAGAGAAAATCACAGCACACGTTTCGAGTGCAATACATTTTTCCCCCTGAAAATCGTTGAATTTGTAAAGTAATGTGGGGATGATATGTTGTGCGTACTGTATGTACTGTATATACTGTATGCACTGTATATACTGTATGTACTGTATGTAATTCATAAGCTTATTTCATTGTGCTAAGTCCTCGCCTTTATGTAACTCATACTATTTGTTTACACTTCTATTTCTTAGTAAGCAGACCAGACATGGGAGGAATATAGTTTCCTTCTTTTTCTTTTTGTTTATAAGTGGTCGCGCTAAGTGTTTATGGCGCGAGCAATGTGCAGGTCGACGCATGTAACAGTCGCTGCCTTGTGCTCAAGTTGCTGTCTGCAGAAGTATCTCGAACGGTGACCAGCAGCTTTGAATGAAGCTGGACTGTGAATGCTAACGTTAATGAGGGGACCCAAGGTCCCGACATCTGAACTCAATACAGTTCACCTGTATCAGCATTATTCACCGTTTATGCACATATGCACAATAAATTCCAGTACACTTGACGTGGAGTTTACTGCGAGCGTGTGCAGCCTGCCGAACTCCCCGTCTTAACTGACGTTCGAGCTCCGTCCCTCCTGGAACAACATCCACGATACGTTCCCCACTGGGACCGCGCAGGATACAACAATGTCACAACCACATAGGCCACAGGTGACAGCATTGTGGGGCACATAAAAGATGCGCTTTGTGTGTGGGATAAATACAAGAATACGGCCACATCTAATTTCCAAATCCTAGCGCGTCATATTTGATTAATTCCGTCCGAGCTCCTAAAATGTTTTACGGAAATATTTACAAAAACTGAGTAACAGCGCAATATCCTGCCTGTCATTACGATCCGTTTAGCCAAACTGTGCGTCTAAAGAAGGCCATTAGCAAATGAATATTCTTTTGTTTCACTGCAGCATCGGGCACTTGGCGTGAAGACCAACGTATGAATTTTAAATGTTGCCGAAATAAATTTAATAAACAAGCATTGTTGTGCAACACTCTAAGTTTTTATAAAGTGCTCAACAATACACACAGAATTCTATGTTGCGTTCCCACTGCAACAGTGGTCATGCGAACGCGCCACAATAATACGTTACAAGTGCATTACTTCATGTTTGTTACATCTGTTCACAGAGTAGCACACTGAAACTATGCTGAGTATTTTTAAAGTTCTGTGATCTTTCCTATATGGTCTCGGGCAATGAAAATCAGAAAAAAAGTGAATGTCGCATTTCGGACCGTAGAATTACTGTTTCCTTTTCGAGAGATTCCGGGTTGAAAATATTGGCCCTAAGACTGACAACGTTGATCTAATTTCCTACAACCTTCAGTCTAATTTCGGGAAGATACTTCAAATTTGATTTCCAATAAGTTCTCACATAACCTTCCCAGTAACAACCTTACCATTTGAGGGCATGGAGCCTGAGTTAGTGACAGTCACTAGGGGACAGATGAAGCAAATCGAAGATGAATTTATTTCATGCCTGTGAAGTTAACGCGAGGAGCCTTCCCTCCATTCTCAGGCACGGTACATTATAACGTGGGTTTTGCAGTGTGACACACCACTGGTAACTTTGTGTCCCTGGCCAGCCCTGGACCATAAGAAGCGTATAATATCACCACCCATCCACGTGTGTAACCACAATGCATACCGGGTTGCAGTTCTGAAGGTGTGAGAGGGGATGCGCTGCAAAAGAAATTCCATACTTTACAAGATGGTGGGCTGCCTCTTTTAGAGGGAACGGGTCCTTGAAATCACTAGCGGATATTGTGCGTACAGTATGTATCACAATGCAGTTACTCTTAAGCTCTTGATGGGGATGGCACGAAGTTTAGCAAATGTGTTGGAAAGAGTTCAAAAGCACAAGGAATAGCGAAGAATGTAAAAGTTTTATAGCCAAACAACCAAATGAAGCGAATGTTAATAATCATTCAGGGCTTCGAGGAATTCTTCCTTTCTTACTGCTGTCACGTCCATTTCTTTACCATAATAGTTCTCAACTTATCCGTTAAGTCGTCAACTTATCCGTTAATTCCTCAAAATTATCCGGTCAGTCCTCAACTTATCCGCTTAGTCCTAAAATTATCCGTTCACTCCTCAACTTATCCGGTCAGTCCTCAATCAGTCAGTTCTCGATTTATCCGTTCAGTCCTCAACATATCTGGTCAGTCCTGAACTTATCCATTCAGTTCTCAATTTATCAGGTCAGTCCTCAACTTATCCAGCCAGTTCTCGATTTATCCGGTCAGTTCTCAACTTATCCGGTCAGTCCTCAGCCTATCCTTTTCTCTAAACACTGTATCACACACCAACGATACAAGAGCTCTTTCTTCAATGCTCTCTTTAATATTCCCATTCGCACGTGTGCGAATAATTCGTACATAGAAAGGGTAAGAAACATATAAAAAAATTGCGGCATTTTAACTTCACTAAACATTAAATATTGTACTTACTAATGCCCGATGTTAGGTGCTTGCTGTCGGAAACCAACTGATTGAAATCAAGTTGTAAATAAGGAACTAAACGGTGAAGTTGACAGTGTTGCCTCTAGCGGTTGACAAGGAAATTACATGAAATGTGGTACCAACCCTTAGCTTCCGCTTGCAGCAGGATTGTAAAATATTAACTTTAGCCTTTTTTTTTGTTAAAAACAATGTTTGAAAAAAGAATCAATATAAATAAACGAGACTGCCACAATTTCCGAATCATAAGCTGTCTAAATATGTGCATATTGTAAAGATTTTTTCTTTAGTTCAGTACATCGTGACATCGCAAAAAACATGATATTTATAGCTACTCCTCATTATCTTAAGTGTTCTATTCCTACCAATTTCTGCTACTAAAGACGTCTAGGCTACATTTCCGTAATCTCCACGCATACTACATAGTAGCCCATCTTCATTTTGTTATGTTAATAACTTTAATATTAGACACAGCGTACAAATGACGAAGTTTCTCACTGGGTAATGTGCTCCGTCCCTTGTCACTTCCTTTCAGATCCAAATCTGTTTCCGGGTTCCATATCCCCAGCGGCGCTCCATTAACTTTGCAAGCCTAGCGGTTACTTTACGCACCACCAAATTTAACACAGAACAATATGATCAATTTAGGTCCAAACGTAATAACGATGTGCGTTCATGCTATCACTGCTGCTGTGGGAAAGCAATAAGCATTAGATATTCTGAGTGTTTGTCTGTAACCTTAGTTAACTAGCGTTTCAGACTCATGCGCCGTAGTATATTGTCATCTGTGGCTTGCCCCGTTCTACAATATTTTTCCAAATTATCTCGTAAACGGCTCGATTTTCGAAAATGCGTGTCTTTATTGTCTCTACAACTTTTGTCCGAAATATTTCTCAATCTAATAAGAATTTAGCAAGATATTATTAAAAAAGTGCATAGTTATCCATGTAAAGTACCCGTTATTCTCGTCAGATTTCAATGAAATTTTAATTTTCCCGAAATGTTCTCGTAAAACAACTAAACACCAAATTTAATGAAATTCCTTTCACAGGAAGCCGACGTGTTCCATGCGAAAGGACGGAGAGGCGGGCGGACAGACAGACAGGCAGACATGCCAAACCTAATAGTAGCTTTTGCAATTTTACGAACGCGCCTAAAAATTACGCATGCAGCTCATATTGCGTTCAAATGTTTTTGTACGGATCTCAGAACAAAGAGCGAACTTTTCCTTAAGTGACCCATAAACCCTAAATTAAACTATGCAGTTTAACTGTGTAAAAAACTGCACGAAAAACTGAACCGAATGTTCTCCGGCACAGCACAAGTTTCCCATCAAGTTTGCCAGTTTTTTGTCAGTTCTGTATTTCTTCTTGTGCGTGTGACTATGGTGGATAAAAACAAGGCTGTCGTTTGCTGTTTGCTAGCCACATCGGTCATAATTTTATCCGAAAAGAAGAAAAGAAAACGTAAAATGTTGAGTAAGAAGTGGTATGTGGAAAGGAATATATCATGCGATGCCCATCTGCTGAATAAATTGCTACAAACGGATGTGCCTTGAGATGATGCCATCGTGGTGTCGGCACGTAAACTGAGGAAACTGTCGGATTACTTGAGTGATCTGCGCAGTTCTGTGTGTGAAAGACGCCTGTAAAGGACAGTTGTGAGGCCTGTCAAAACTGAGCAGTTTACTCAGTTTTTCCGTCAGATATGACGTCACAAAATAAAATCGCTCAGTTTAACTGAGAGTGTATAGCGCCCTTAACAGAGCATTAACAGACTGATTTTGTATAACAGAGGTGGAAGTGTTTACTGCGCGGTACAGACTGAGTCTTTATACAAAACAGATTACGTTTAGTCTTTAAAGGGTTAATCCATTGCTTTTGTCTTGAACTCAGCAACAATACATTTTTTATACAATTGCTGGCCTATAATTAAGACTTTATTTTAACAGTCACTGATCGATTTGCCGAAACTACAGTTCCGCTCCTTATTTACCAATATACACGACAAATTAAATTGTAAGAAAAAGTCATATCAGTTAAACAATTTCATTAATAATAATTTGCATTAAATCCTAAATATAAAACCACCCCTACGTGTGTCGGTTGCCATGTAGTGAGTATGATATTTAGACTTATACAGCATTAATAAACATTAAGTATGGTAAAATATGCAAGCCTTTGTGCTACTAAAACATCTATGCATAGTGTTATATTGAAACTGCGTTCAAATTACCAAAGTAAAAGGCAGTTTTTAGAATCTGATATATTTTACAATTTCAAGATATTGGCATGCAGTAACAGCTGTATCGTGTTATATGAATGTAATATCGTGTTAATAAGGCTCTATGTATTAGTGTTTTAACAGAATATTGAAATTTTATATTTTATCATTTACAAAAAATAAGACTGCATTATAAATCTGTATCCGTCTTTAAGTATTGACACTCCCTGAAGATGGCGCTATAAATAACAGCCGAAACATTTGGAGCCCTTTTGTATTCAGCAGATAAAAGTAACTTTTTGTTGATGAACGTGTTTATTTGTATCAATTGTACGGGAAGTGTACAATATTAAATTGTATCATTTATTTGTGTACAAGAACAAGCCGAATAAATATTTCATGTAACCAGAAAACCACAAACGGTTAACCACACGTGGGCTACTTGAGATTTAAATTATTGTGCGATATAACGCCGTGCCGATTTTGACACACACGTTTCGGGGAAGCCTTAGGCTCCTGTCTTTCAGGATCCAAGCAGCCTATGAAGATAACCTGATGAATAGGAAAAAAGTCCTCCGAAATATGTCATGATCTGTCAATCGAAAAGTGTCATATCCCAGAATAAAGGAATCTGCAGAAACACCGCTTTGAGAAATTAGAATTTCAGGGCGGACCGCTACTAAAATTTTTCTTTTACAGACGTTCAGTTAGTGATTTTCTATGTGCTTATGAATTACGCTAAGGGAGCTGGATGATGGTTTGCAATGACATATGTACACTTCGCCAAGGTCAGTGATGTTTGTAACATATGATTTACAGTCGGTAAACATTAATAAATGACGGTACGTTAAGCACAACGAGTAGAATTTTAAATGAAAATCAGTAAAGGAGCAGAGGATTCGGTGTTACGTGAGATCCAGTGGAGGTGTAATTAGGAACAGACATGATTCTGGCACATGTAGTAAATAAAATGTGACGTTTGAAATATGGCAAATGTTAGCCAATTTCAAAATGATATACCCTTATCTTATGTTTATTGGACCGTGCATCATCTTGATAGTTGAATAAAGAGAGACCGGCTTGATGTCACTTGCTTTATTATTTCATTATTTAATGCTCTACATGTTTCGGATGTTAATACAGCCATCCTCAGGAGCTTGCGACTTATTTGTTGAGTTATTTCGTGGGTTGCATTGCCCTGGTTCGATGTGTGTTGGTGTTACGTTGTGGTATGGCTGGGGTGGTGTGGTGTGGTATCCGTATGCAGGCTGAGGCACTACAGAGTTCTTGCATGGGTTGTATTGCTTTTGTTCGATGTGTGTTGGTGTTACGTTGTGGTTTGACTGGGGTGGTGTGGTTTCCGTATGCAGGCTGAGGCACTAGTGCCTCAGCCTGCATACGGAAACCACACCACCCTAGCAATACAACCCATGCAAGAACTCAACAAAAAAAGTCGCAAGCTCCTGAGGATGGATGTACAAAATCCTAACAGGAATAATAACCAAAAGAATTTCCACACATTTGCAAGAGCAGAGCTTACTACCAGCAGAGCAAAAAGGATGTCACCTTGGAAGTAAAGGTGTATTAACATCCGAAACATGTTCAGCTTTAAATAATTAAATAATAGAGCAAGTGACATCAAGTTGGTCTCTCTTTATTCAACTATACAGATATACCCGTATACTAATATTTATTGATTTGTGGTAGCAATCTGTTCTTGAATTACAAAAAAAAATGGGGTAAGCTTACACAATTTCACATCTTTTATTTAGTAGTGACAACGTGTCATAGGACGCAGTTAGAATTCTTACGAAAATGGGCACACTGTACTTAACAACTCAGAAATACATGATAAGGAAAGATAAATTGAAATATCTCGGAGCTAGGCGCGGCTGACTGAGTTAGCTCTGATACTTAACAATAAGTACTGAGAAAAACCACGAAAATCTTAATACATAATATTCAAAAAGTTATCTTCAGCGTACCAATTTATATAGAAACAGGTGTGTTAGGCGTTCCCACATTCGGATACACTCCAAAGCGGCATTCTGTTGTCAGCCTCGTTTGAATACTTAAGGAAAGTCTGCACTCGAAAATAACTCGTCATGCCAAGATCTGAGTTAGGGGAAGACCGACCGTATCGGCCCCCTTAAGAACAAAAAAAAATTACCGGACGGAGGTTGTGTTTAGCCACCTGCACGAGCAACGTACATCAGCCAAACACTTCTCCGTTAATAATGGCAGATAGGAGAGAGAAGGTGAAAGGACAAGCCTCTAAGTACAAAATTCGAAAAAAAGTACGCCAAAAAAGAGACACTTCCTAATCACTGATTAATTTTTCCATTACTCAGAACATCTTCAAGCTTCAGCTTCTTGCCGCCAGAGTGACGGACGTCGCTATGTGTCATTTTGTAGGACAAGGGTTCGCTTGAGATAGCGGCCTAGTTTACGGGATCTTCCCCTAAGTTGGAATCACGTTAGAGAGGTGACATATTTCCTTCAGTTTGTTTCTTGGTTGGTTGGTCGGTTGGTAAGTTAGTTTATCGGTTAAACTGAGGCTAAGAGATTCGATATCAACACCAGGACAGGGTACGCAAAACATTTTGCTTATCGGCAACTCACAACGACCGGTGACGTAGCGGTGATGCAAAGTTAGATCAGTGTGTATGAGGCATCCTGTAGCACCTGCTTCGGGTCCGCACCCTCTCCGATTTCGAGGACGAAGTGATAATCTCTTTAGAATCGATATCGCGGTTTAAGGAACAGCAGTCAAAAGGCAGGGATTCGGTGCCAGGTTCAGTCCAAAGGAAGCATTACACATGCAAATAGGAAAGGGTGGAAATTGTTAGGTAGATATGGAGACTTATACATCATTTTCGCTTTTTGTATAGTTACAGTAAGTAACATATGAACTTAAACATACACGTCAGTGTTATATATATATATATATATATGAGCAGATAGATAGGATAGATAGATAGGATAGAACAGACAGGACGGACGGATAGGATATAGATAGGATATAGATAGCATATAGATAGGATAGATAGATAGACAGGTAGGTAGGTAGGTAGGTAGGTAGGTGGGTAGGTGGGTGGGTGGGTGGGTGGATGGATAGATAAATAGATAGATAGATAGACAGACAGATAGATAAATAGAGAGATAGATAG
>Ga0123355_10005931_pt1 | contig 17998 bp, 13 predicted proteins | sample TergutEmb28metaG_3_FD_89872 | JGI IMG/M metagenome (GOLD analysis project Ga0123355, IMG submission 89872) | Embiratermes neotenicus P1 segment gut microbial communities from Petit-Saut dam, French Guiana - Emb289 P1 | ecosystem: Host-associated > Arthropoda: Insects > Digestive system > Gut ... | reverse complement strand
GGCGGACGCTTGTGAGTGCGGTAATGAACCTTCGGGTTCCGTGAAATGCGGGGAGTTTCTTGACTAGCTGCAGACCAGTTAGCTTCTCAAGAAGGACTCTGCACCATGGAGTAAGTAAGTAAACTCGGTAAGACTTCTCTGGACGAGAAATCGGCATGTCGTAGAGCTTGTACCTGGCAACACACAACATTCACAACAGACAGACATTGATTACTTCGGCGGGATTCGAACTCTCAATCCTAGCAAACGAGCGGCCTCAGACCTACGCCTTACACCGCGCGGCCACTGGGTTCGGCGAAGAGGCGTAACCCATAGACACATAAGGCGAATTTGTAGGAACTCTTATCATATATAACTAACATGCAGCCGTGATGTGGATAATTTCTTATCGAATTTCGTTATCGATACAAATGATAGGAACACAAACAGTAAAGATTCCACAGTATGACATGCCCACCATTGTATACCGATAGACATAGAGTCTGAGAAACTGACAGCTTCGTAAAACAAAACTCTAATTAATTAATTATTATGAATTTATAATTTTCTTTCTGTTCTCCGATCTATATGCTGGCTTTGCTGTTCCTTTTAACCATAACAAGTTTGTATAGTACTTGTGGAGCCGCATTTGATTTTGGTAGAAGAGAAAAATGTATTTTCTATATTTGAAATTGTACAATAGAATATCCTGTTGTGTGAGAAAGTTGATAACGGATAAAAAAATGTAAAACATCATAACAGTGTACTGAGAAAAATTGAGAAAGCAGGAAGGAAGCAAGAAAGGTTAATTCCCCAGACACGCACACACACATTCTCTCTCTCTCACACACCCACACACAAACACACACTTTACCAACATGGCCGCACCGCGAGAGTGTGCAGTGAGTCCACCATTGGGGGATATACATCATAATCCATGTGTCGAGTCGCTTGGGGACATCATTTCAAGCCAGCAGGCTAGGTTAGGTGGCTCTAGCATGGCCCCAAACCGTCTGCATGAGGACTGGAAAATTTTTGCTGTAATTTGTGCGGGAGGGTTCATCTCTAGGGATCTCATTTTACTCGAGCTAATGGGGACCCCCGTGCGCGTTATCAATTCCAATTCCAAAGGGGGGCCACTAGTGGACAGGGGAGGGAAGAGGGGGTGAGCTGTATAACGGCTCGTGTTATTGTTAGGGGCGAAGTAGTAACTGGACCGGTAGTGTAGGGAGACTACCCCCTTGGGAATGTATACCCTCTGTACAGTACGCATTGCAAGGATATATACACTGTGCGCTCTAATGCTAGGTCCGCAGACAGGGGCGGACTGCCTTAGGTGAAGAGTATACTAACCTCGAAATGGAGAAAAGTGATACTAATTGTCTGAGTCCGCACGTTGCTCTAATAAGATAACCCTTCACACATTATTATTGTATTATTATATTTGGAGAGTAGGTTGTTCACTGAGCGCTATAATTAAGAAGAACTGAACTGAACTGATTTAGGCGCAAAGCGACTATTAAGCACCGCCATGTCTGTCCGTCCGTATGTATCGGAGCGACTCACACTAGTCGGATTTTCGTGAAGTTTCATGTTTGGTATTTTTACTAAAATTTTTTAAGATATTCTTACTATAACTAAAATCGGACCAAAGGTGTACATTTGTTAATGATCTCTCGCCAGGGCTGGTTTTTATAAGTGAAGCAGACCTTTTTCTCTGAGTTACGGCTGATCCGAACAGTTATATGTGAGAATGTGAAGCACTGGTTGAGGCAGAAGAAGCAGTTGAACATCGAGGATCCAGCATGACCGATTGTGAAGGTCGAGCATCGACGTTTAGTACATGTCGATTCTAAATTTCTCTGCTTAAGATATCTCGATGATGGATTGTAAATCTGCAGCAATGATAGGGAGAAATATTGTAGAGCGTGTTAAAATGCTCAATGTTTTTATGGAAAGTATTCTTGAATTTCACATCTAGCGAGAATAACAGCTAGAAATAGTCAGAAATTTTATTATCTACGGACACTTGCTATGTTGTTGTTGTTATTGTTATTTTGTTTATCGTTTGTGATTTTCTTCGTCGGGAGAATACTTCCCTTAATTTCAGTTATTTTTGGCAGATAAAATATCTTATCCGTAAGCATTGTCATTAAACTTACTACTGAGAACTGAGAAACACTGCGATTACAGGATAATGAATTGAGTATTCCCACTTTAAAGTTCCCACTTTTCAGGTCTATACAACTCCAGGTAATTAATGCACTGCTCGGTTTTATCTTGATCAAGTCAAGTAATTTGTCCATTGAACTGATTCATATCAGTAATGGCTATGTTAATTGATTACTGTTACAACCTGTGAAATAAATGACGTTCTTTTATATTGGACGATAGTTTATGTAACATGCGGTAGAAGGTTCATTACTGGCGGAATAGGCTCCCGTGACGTATTTGAAGTCGGTGACCTAGAATCGTACTAAAATTGATGTCACAATGCTTATGTGTGGAGTGGAGCTGCTTACATTGTCATACCTCAGACTGAAATGTACGAGTATATGAAGGGCTAGCAGCAATTTCTGCGCTTATTTTTACCCACATTTTCCTTTAACAGCTTGGTAATGGGTCTATGCATCGGTGAAGAAGTCCGTAAAAATTAGCCGAAGCTCCACTAACAGATCGTATGTGGTGTGGAGAAATTATTTTCTAAGTTTCATGCAAGATTTCAGAGTCGCTTCCCGATTCGTTCTCTTAACTTTCGGAATTTGTACTTGGGTCGGCACTGTGAATCCACTCCCACACTTTAACATAGGCCCACCCTATATTGTTTCGCATTCCCCTGAGGTCGCTCGAATCACATTTTCCCTTTGGAGGATCTCGAACCCCCTGTCGGCAGCCGACAAAGATAAGATACTCTCCTGTTTCTCACAGTTCACAAGAGGTGTCATATGATTGACTTTGTTGAATCTTACCTCCACGAGTGATAGTTCATAAAATACTGTGAATTACTTCTGTAATTTTTAATTGGAAATCATGGGCTGTAGCATTGTCCTTGATCGAGTCTCGTAGCCTTGCGGGTGTTTCTTCTGTAGTTATCCGGGAGACATGTTGTTGTGGTTTCTTCCGCACAAAGGCTATGCTAACTGCGCGTCTGCCAGGCGACAGTTAGAACGGTGACGTAAAATAGGCCATAGACACTACTCCATGAACTCTTGTAACACATCATTCACCGCCACGGTCACCCATCGTTTGATTTTACGTAACCCAGTATACGAGTATGATACTATGTTCTTAAGTGACACACAATTCTTGGACAGTCTAGTATAAAATTTGCAAGAGTTGACTGGAATTCGTTGTGATTGATCAATAATTCTAGATCAAGTTTCTGATCATTTTACTGATATATAAGTTATACTTTGGGATGCCCACATTAATACGATACACTGAACCCACTATGTGCTAATAAAACCTCTCTATATTTCAGCCTCAGAAAGTGAAATTATTAAATCGCATTAAGCTCATATGTTCTTACAGCTCTTCTCCGTACATATTATGGCTCTTTCTTTAGTATTCAGGTTATTATTAAAACTATAACCTTTTTTCGAAGGCGATAGTACTTCTTGGAAGGTAGGCAAGAATACATAAAACTTTATTTTCTCCCCTCCCCCTCCGGTTTAGGAGAATAGGGAAATTGCATTGTAATGCCACTTTGTTTTTGTCTTTTATCGTCAGATTTAAGACATCTCTTTTTACTAAAGAAATGCGCGTCTGCAGAAACAAATGCTTATGTTTATATTAAAAGAGATTTAAAATGGCAAGTATTGTGGAAGATTTGTATAAAATCATCTTCGATTTTGGGTTACAGTCTCCGACACTCGTGAACCGTATGTGAGAGTACATCGATTCGGTTTAATGAATACTGTAGGGCAACAGAAAGGCGAGGAATTTGCCTGAATGATGTGTGCGTAAGTTACAGGGTCTTGCGGTTGCGACAACAGGTGCAGCAGTGATTATCGACGACTGCATGCATGACGCAAGCGGTCCGATGGCGCATATTTCGCACCAATCATAAGGTTTTGTGTAACCTCGAGACTTTGGTTCCAAGTTAGGAAGTGCTTTTGTGCGTTTGAATATTTGGTGCCAATTCGTCATCCAGTGGCCGTGGGATTGTGCGAATTTGGGAACCACAGATTGACCCTTGAAGGTGGGACCGATAGGTTCTCCCGAAACGTCAGTAAACAATTACCACTACTCGCAGGGTAACAGCCTGGAAGAGCTGAGTTCCTACAACGCTGCATAACCTTCTTTCTACCCACTTTGTTCAGGGAGTACAGGTATATCAATTAACCCTTAGCCCGCTAACGTGGAAAATATGGTGAGCTCCTAATAATGCCAGCAGATTGAAGGTAGGATTTAACTCGGCATTTAAAGAGTTAAGTGATTCTGAGTCTCGTTTCGAGTTGAGTCATTGGTTCTGACATCTTTTCGTACTTACAAACCTAACTTCAACACGTATCACACAATTGATACTTGCGAATATTTCAGTTTTGTATACCACGTTACCAGCTCTGCTGTTAGATAAAGAGCATGATCAGAATACAGTCATAATAAAGATGTTCCCTGTAAGCCGCAGGCAGATTGGCAGGATGAAGTTAACAGGCGCTTCGCCATGCTCGTAGATGCAAAACGTGCATGAAGATGGTGGAAATAACCTGAAGGTTTACTTTGCTTTGTTGTTCCTTTTTCTAATGAAACCCACGGTGGGTGCTTGTGAAATGAAGGCGGACTTCAAATTTTATGTAGTCCATAATTTGAAACATTTCAACTCTGACTACTACTACTACTACTACTACTACTACTACTACTGTTATTACTACAACAAATAAATTAGTGTTATTCAAATGTTAGCTCTTCAATTAAGTAGCTACAATTGCATTATGGCTTTAATATACATGAACGAAGTTACAAAATAGCTGTTATCTTGTGCAGGAAGGTACAGGGGTTGTTGTCTTATGAAGTACTATGTATTTCTTCTATATTTGGTTATAATTCATGAAATTTTAATGTTGAAGGAAATACCCTGATGACAATCGTTTGTTATTAAATAAAATTATGATCAAATTCAGGTGGGTATGTATAAAGAGTGATTTGCAATTCTATCAAATTTATGAACCATTAGAAAGGAGGCGGATTAAGAATAAAGAAGGAAACGCTGGTTTTTGTTTTAGCTCTAAATCGGACATGAACTGGAATTTATCAAATAATTCGTTCTAAAATTAGAAGCGTTTTAACTACTGTCACCATGTGGCACAGTTGGTGCAGGTTGTATGAAGTAACCGGGTAGACTCCGTTCTCGCTCTACTCCATTCCGCCTCTGTAGCACACAAGTTACCCATGTATGGAAGTTCAAAACAGCATTCCAGAAACATAGACACAGAGTATTCGTATCCCTTTTCCAAGTCCGAACAAACTATATGAGGGATATTATACAAGTTTTATTCGCGTGGGTATTTTAAACTTACCTATATTCAGTGTACTTGTACGGCGAGCTGCAGTCTAAACTATAGGCAATCACTGGTCTCAACAGGCGAGCTGTTATGCAGCAATTCTGCATGACAGATATTTATAGGATATAACGGCAGAATACGGATTTTGCAACGAAAAGAGCAATATTAAATTCGTGCAATGAGTTTCTGCCGGCATCGCAAAGTGACTATGAAGATGTTTACTTTATTCTGCGTAACGGGTGTAACAGCAGAGTATATCGAGGGGAAAACTGTTTAGTTTCTAAGGGAAATAAGTACGACGGGGATTCAAAACGTATCTGCAATTATGCGACACGTGTAGTTCTCATAGCGATGTTCCTGAAGACTGAAGTATTCTGGAATGTGATACTCTGTAGTCACATGCCAGCAATATTTAATCTGCAGCTATTGATTCCTTTTGATTTATTTTTTACGAGTACAGATCCATTGTTTTTTTTTTTGCGTAGTTTCTATGCGTATCAGTACTCTTAATGGCGATGTTTTGTTGACCGTCCATCTCATATAATCTTAGTAACTGACCAACTTAATGCACAAATTATTGTTTTATAATAATTTTATTATATTCCTGTACATGTTTCGTGCACTATGTGCTCATAATCAGGAGGTAAAAATTGAATTGTACAGCATCTGGTATTATCACACCTGTAAGTGGCCGTTCCGTGCACGGAACGGCCACTTACATGTGTGATAATACCAGATGCTGTATAATTCAATTTTGAGCTCCTGATGATAAGCACATAGTGCTCGAAACATGTAGAGGAATACAATAAACTATTATAAAACAAGAATTTGTGCATTAATTTGGTCAATTACTAAGTCCCTTAAAGGTGTTGCAATTTTCGTTTTGTCTTCGAAAATCGTGGCGTTAATCTGTACCTGTTTTGTCATCACTGATTGATACGGACGGGCGTCCTGGGTCTTCTGCATCTGTCACACTATTTTGGACATTCTTAAAAGTTTTAGTCTTCCTATATTCTCTCTGCTGGAGTGAAGTTTTATCACTATACTGACAAAACGTCTCTGAATTTCAACTCCCTTCACTCCGTTCATCCACAAGAGACGAAACACAACCCTTTGTTCCTCTTTGCTGCAAATCCGCAGCGGTGCAGCAATGTCCACATTTACACAGGATTCAACTTACGCACTGACATGATAACCACGAATCACGTTTCGAAACGTCAGCTGACGAGTTTCATTGCTACTAACTTGTAAGTCTGTACGTAAGTAGAGGGTTTTCACTGCATGGTTAATGAAGATCAAATTCTCGGATATCTTTCGGCTATTTTTTACAGAAATTTCGGAGGAGCTTTCTAACTCCGTCTGCATTATATTGAAAGAAAAGTTAACAATAAAGCTTGCTCCTGCTGGATGCGGAGAAGAATGTAATGTTGTTGTTGAATTAATATCTTTCTTTTTGAAATTTTCAGTTTATGTTGAAAACTAGTACTTCCAATACCCCTTGTTTCATTACGAGGAACGTGAGTTTGTAAAGCATTCACAAAACCACTGTAAGAATTAATCTCTATCTTCTCTTTTAATAGTGTTCGTTAACTGAGGGCATTTTCAAGTAGCTCAAACACGGGTGCCACACGAGTCTCTGCACACCTTCGGATGATATTACGATTCTTTCCACATTACAAATGTTCTTCTCAATACATCCCTTCTGCGCACTTACGAGTCATGTTAAATATGACTGTCGATGCGCACTTGAATTGAACTTACCCGCCTGCGGAAACTAACAACATCTGGCGAGCCAGCTAGCAGGAAAAGTCACATTCATGAACGGAACGACGTGGTGACCACAGTGGGGTGCAGCACCATGCTGGTGGAAGAAGATGGTGCCCATCCACTTGTGGGATCGCGAACTGTTGTATCGCTATCCAGGCAAGGGACGCAGATCGCTTTATCGATGAAGAAAAAGTATCAACAAGTGACTCTGTTATTTTTGAGTACATAGAACAGTAGGTTCCAGTCTTAGTAGTTCAGACTAATTGAGTTGCTCTCAAATTGTTTGTGCGTAATATTATCCTGTATCCCTTAATACATGATTTTTCGGCCTATGAAATCACGCAGTTCGTTCTGAGAAACACTGAATTGCCAGCAGTATGAATTTGGCGAGATATTACCATAAATATACGTACGTCTTTTTAAAAGTAACCGTTATTCTTGTCAAATATTAATGTAACTTGAATCTACAGACAGATTTTCGAAAAATACACAAATATTAACTTTCTTGAAAATCCGGGTCAGTGGGAATCGAGTTGTTCCATGCGGGCAGACGGACAGACAGACAGGCAGACATTTACGAAGCTAATAGTCGCTTTTCGCAATTTTGCGAATGAGCCAAAAATCTGTGAACTCTTCGTACTGAGTGAATTAATGTGCTCCATTTTCTTCTTACAATAAACCATTTATTTTCCTATGCAACATTCATGGATTGGGAAAGTACACTATGTTCTCTGTAAAGAATTAACCTTCGGTTTCCATTAAGTACGCGGAATTTCTTGACTATCTGAGGAACTGTTAGCTTCTCAAGAAGGGCTGTGCTGTTTGGAGTTGGTTGGTTTCATAACTACGGATATACTCTGACTTAAACGTTATGGCCTCTAACGATTACAGATAAAATAGTGTGTTTTATTATGTAGTCGTATTTTTTGCATTAGAAATGGTACCTGTAACAGCAATGTTGAATTTAATGTAGATGAACTCAAATGAGGTGATGAGGATGATAGTGACAATGATTATTATGTTAATAATAATAATCCTAATAGTAAACTAGCGGTGTATTGGGTCGTCAACAATATATTGACTAAGCACTTCGAACATTAAGCAAGTTTGATAGTAAGTTACCTAATAAAAATGAACCAGCTAACCTGTGTTTGTTTCGGTGCAGCTTTTGTTGTTATCGTCTTAAAGGTCGGTGTATAACCCACTGGAGACTTAAAAGCGACTGCCATAGTAGTTATTGTTGTTGTTGTTGTTATAGAAGCTTTGCCCAAGGTTATACACACATTCATACTACACACGTTGCAGGGAGGGGGAGGGAAATCGTTCCAGAATTGTTTGTAGTAAATTTCACCAATTCCTTGGCAATGTGCCTGTATTGTTTTCCCTTCCACGTGTTTATTCAACATACAAACGGACAGGAATGTTACTATAACAGCAATGGGCGAAACAATTGACTCACATTGACCGCTTGCGATTTGTATGTGCATTTGTGTAACATTAGGCCTATAGACATTGGCCTGCTTGCAGGGGTATGGAAACTTTTATGTAGAAATGACGCAGCTCTTGCGGCATTGAGATGGCTCCACTGAGAATTCCGTGGAAAAGAACCCGATTCGGACCCTGATTCACGCGTCGTTTCCCCTTGATACTTTCCAACGTACTTTGTAAGCACAAGTACGATAACGAGGAAAGCACTTTTGTTAGTATTAAAGTAAAATAGAGTTTATATTGGCTGTAGTCCAAATAGTTCTGAATTCTCTCTTTTTGCACAATTTTTTTGAGTAAACTCTTTCAGCAAACGGTTTCCTGGTAATAATTGCTTATAGGCAGGTGTCTGAAATTTCATTTGATATCTGTTAACTGGCCACGACTTTGTCGTAACGGTGTTACCATAATATTCACTACGTAAACGGTTAGTCTAGGTGTGATTTTAACAGGTAAATCTTCAATTTATTCGTCCGTATGCGTGCCATTTTAGCTGTGAAATCACAATTGTCCTGGATATCCACACCGAGTATTTGAAAGTTTTACGAAACAAGTTGATGTTATTGGCAAAGTGCGAAGCTGCAGTGCCGACCGAAGCATAGGTACCGCTTCACTTCTTGACTGCTTCATAATGCCAACTGTCATCTCGCGTAACTATCGTCTAATCGCTCACTCCCGCACTCACAAACACAGCTCATTATACAAATTTCTTTGATGCGATATATACAACCCCTACGTTTTGTGTTGACTGCTTGCTAAAGCAACCCATGTTAATGGGAAACAGTGTATATTTTTCACGTGTTTCTAGTATCTAATTTCTGTTATTAAATTCCTCTGTACTGTACAGAAATTTCGAAGAAGTGTGAAATTCGCAGGCTTGTTAGGCACTGTCATTTGTGTTTGAATGATGCAAAGGTGCATAGAAGACTGTACTTCCCTCGCATATCATTATGACACTCAACGTACATTATTGTTGTTACAAAACCTGTAGCAAAGAGCACACTAATTTCAAAATTGCTGTTATTATTATTGTTGTTGATGTTTAAACAAACTTTTAGTAAGGTCTTAAATGTGAAATGTATCTTGGAAGACTACACTATCGAAAACTCTTTAACTTAATATGACTTACATGAATATGCTCTTCTGATGCGTTTAACTCTTTCTGTAAATATGCGGATGCTGTTGTTACTCAGTATGGCTATTTATCTTTCTTTTTTGTTCTGCGTAACTCAGAGTACAGGTGGGCCATACACTGTAGATATTGAGTATTTCATTTGCAAATTGATCAGTTTGCTATCGAGATGTTGCACGAGGCAACCAATTTACTTACCCCTGTCCTACACGATATGTGGTTGCACAAAAGCTTTCTGTTCCTCTGCTGAAATACAGTTTCTCAACAACGCATATTGACTTTATGGTATTAGTAACGTTAGCTTTAAACGTCATGATGACATGAACTGGAATCATACGTTATGAGATTCAGAGAAATACTATCACTTACGTTCCTGAATATCGTGTTGGTCCGACGTTAAGAATTTGATAGACGTACGTGGTGTCGAGTTGACGGACATTATTGTGCAACCATGAGATTCAGGTCCGTCATTTCAAGTTGTGAGGCATTTTTACATAAATGCGCGTTGAAAGGTAAATAAATATAAAGTTAAACCCATACTCGCCATGAAGGCATGTGGAGGGATGAACTGTAGTTCCATCCACTGCTTCTTGACATCGGAACTAGACGGAATTGAGTGGACATCTCCATGCTTCGAGAAACGCGCCTTCCAGCACCCTTTGATAACGAGGCTCTTCAGCCCTTACAGGCGGTCGTTTTGGAGACAAGTCTCGTGCCCCTTCCGAAAATCGAACCGTATACGTGCGAGATCAGACTCGAATTTTTCGACGGTCCGCATTGCTTCACAAGGGGCCTAAAATAACTTTGAATCTGAATAAATATGCGACTGGCTGAGTAGTGGGTCACTGGAAATAGATGTTTTGTCATATTTTCCACTTTTTAATACGAGTTATTAGGTAGTCGTTGGTTGAAGCCTACCGCCAACATTTGAAGGTCCTTTACTAATAAACACAATTATGTGACGTAGTAGGATGTATGAAATTAATTAATATTATTGTTCATGTCAGGTTTTCCAATATTGTACGTTGCGCCATGTATTATATTGTATACAGTTACAATTTACTTGCCGTTTACTATACCTATGAAACATTGGTGCGTAGACAAGTGGATTGTGATGGCCATTTGGGATATACTGTATTGTGGGTGTTCCTCGATGTCCGTGATTAATGATGACAATATCAACTGCACGTGATCACTGGGACAATACCTGAAAACAGGACACGAAGCTTTTGTCTGTACCCATTCCTTTATACCTCAAATAATAATACTGTCCGCTTATTCGACCAAAAACAAAAATTGGATGTTAAAAGTACAACCAATCGTTGGATATTATAACAGGGAATTACAGACAGAAATCATAAAGAGTGCTTTCCTGTTGCACTTAATTACAATCCTGGTGAACTTCCGTTATTAATGTTATATTTAGGTGATGTAAGTTTTATAATAGAAGAGTTGTACAACATAAACCAAAGAAACGCACACTTTTCATATTGATATTTTAGATAGGATTTTCAATTTTTAACGTCTTCTACATGTTTCGAACCTCATGGATTCATCCTCAGGAAGACAGATATAAACACAGATGTAAACGCATTTTCTGTATGGTATGTTTACATGCAGTGGTGTTCACCTATGCATGTCTTCCTAAGGATGAATCCATGAGGTTCGAAATACGTAGAAGAAGTCAAAAATTGAAAACTTTAATTAAAGATAAGTTTGAAAAGTGTGCGTTTCGTTGGTTTATGTTGCATAATTTTATCACAATGCACGGTGCAAAAAGCATGAAAAAATCTAACAGTTATGTGCAGCTTAGCTTATAGGTCACATTGCTGGGTACCTACTTAGCTGGTCACGAGATGAATTTTTATTGGATTCTAAATTTTAGATTGATTTTAGTAGTGCGTGTGTTACTTAGTGCTATTGTTGTTACCACTATTGTCACACTTCACCTTCGTCGTTCTTTTATTTTTGGGAAGAACTGGTTGCTGAAGTGCAAATTCGATTTACGCTAGTCGGGTATAGCCTCAGAATTTCTTAGCGTCGCTGTGTTTATAAGCGTTATTTCATAAACAAAACTTAGAACGTAGTTTTTGGGTAACATTATGATCTATCGTAATATTTAAATCCTTTTCATTTTTCTAATTATCCATTAAATATCAATGTCAAACTGCTGAATAAAATGTTCTCGTTGCCTCTTTGTCGTTTTTCTACATTCTGTGAAAATAAAGAAAACACTGTAACAGAGATGTATACTATTTAAACGTTTATTGTGCGTTATTGAACTATGGTATATTACGTGTCGCCATCAATTCATCAAGTTCTCAAGCCTATCTTGTTGTTACTTCTGATTGCACGAATTTACGTGACAGGCAGAGTACTAAAACGTAACAATGAGGTACGTTCGTGTAACCACTGTTGTAGTGAAAAAAAACATTGAGTACTACATATCCTGATTGTGTTTTTGTAGTCTTAGTTATCCAGCATGGAAAGCTCATGACGTCTGTGGTCTGTCTGGCTGTACAATATTTGTCTACCTTGTCTCATAAACAGCACAATTTTCGAAGAATTTTATCGAAATTAAAATGTGTGTTTTGATTTTCTCTACAAACTTTGCCTGAAATAGTTTTCATTCCAAGAAGAAATGAGCGAGATATTAACAAAAGTGTATACTGGTCTTCATTTAAGGTACCCGTTATTCTTGTTCTATGGTAATGAAATGTGTATTTTCTAGACGACTTTCGAGAATTATTCAAATATTACATTTAATGAAAATTCGTACAGTGGTAACCAAGTCGTTAAATGCGGAGAGACAGACAGACAGACATAACGCAGCTAATAGTCACTTCTCGCAATTTCGCGAAGACCCTTAAAAATTGTAAGAAAAGATGCTTACTCTTCAAATGTTTATTGTTCATTACGTTCAGACTGTATGTTATGCATCGCCCTCAATTCACCACGTTCGCACGCCAACCGCGTTGCTGCTAGCGACTGTAGGAAATTAAATGAGGAAGTTTTGGATGACTTTTAATTGAACAATGCTCAAACATATGTTGTGAAAATCTGTCAGTGCTTTGAAATTTGAAATGGGGGACCAACGAATACACAGACAGGTAGGCAGTCAGCAGACAGTCCGAGACAAACAGACAGGTAGCATGCTGATCTCATAAGCTCGACTTTTTTCCTACGAAGAAGTAAATAATGCCAGATATCGTGTAAGCTCAGTGTCAGTAACGAACCCGGTGTCGGTATAGCCCAAGCATGACTTATAGTGACGATGAAGACCGAGACAGACTTCAGGCACTGACTTCGCAGGACGACAGTCATTAGAGACAGAACACGGCATGCTAACCATGACGTGACTAGCTCGTGTCGCTGTTGATTGTGTGTGACATACCGTATGCAGTATTCTCACACAGCATTTGCTCTGTACAGAACGCTTCTCATTAAGTATGCTACATTCTCAAATTCTCTTTGACATGACGTTGCGATAGATGGGTATTCTGGGAACACATTGTTGTTTCTTTTTCATTCTTCTGGGAAACACTGCCCCTCCCATCGCCACGTGGGAACGTTGTAGTACCTTCCGTTGTCATGCCTTGAAGTACTAAATAAATACTGTCGCTGCCTGTTCGGGACGCGAAGTGTAGGGCGAAATTAGAATTCCTCAACTAGGTACATGCAATTTGCGCGGTGATCGATTTTATCCAAGTGGGGGAATTTAAGGAATTTAATTTGTCGTAGTAAGAACAGATTTTGTTCGTTAGAAATCAGTACCTCTCTTTGTTGTCTAACTTCGGTACAGACGTCAGCGTTCCGAACAAAAGTAGTTATGTGCATTGCCAAGGAGATTAGGTTAACGCTAATTGCTAAGGTTTTTATGGCACAGGAATTAACACAGGGAACATACGACCTGTTGTTTGCGGTACAGGCATTGAACGCTGCAGTTGAAATGTGGAACTGTGAAAGATGTTTTTTAAAAGGCTACGGTATTCTTAGTAGGTTTCGGAAGCCCGAAAATTCATTTTTTATCCTTTATTACAACTGTGAGTGGATGTCGTTCCGTCAGTCCGTCGATCGTTATGTTTCACTGTTGAGCTGCGTGACATCAGTGTTATCTGAATTAATCGGTTTAAAAAAAATTATCCATACCATATCATCGGAGAATTCCCCATCATGGTATATTTTTTAAGCTTGTTGATATCACGCTTTAATAAAAAAGGTATTGATAGGAAGAGAATATGAAAATCTATCTTAGAGAACAAGGATGAGAGGATTTAGACTGCATTTGTTGTGATCAGAATAAGGACCTTTGGCTAGAGTGTGTGCACACGATAATGTATATCGAGTAGCATAAAATCATGGAAATTTCTTGGTTGGCTGAGGAAATGTTAGCTTATAAAGAAGGACGAGTTAGGTCTTGACGTCATCAAATCTTCTGGAATGCGGCTGTAACACACATCTTTTCCTTCCACCGCGATAATTTTTATATTGTCGCCCTTCTCTTCTTCCTAATTAAAGTCCGCGCCCTTTAAAAGAAGAAAATATCTTTCTACTGTGAGAATAATATTACTCGATATGAGGTCGTTATGCATTCTATACGCACAGGAGACTTAATTTCCACCTCAGAATTTTGATTTTTTTTATTCATTCAGTGCACCTAAGTAGTGTCCTTGTAAATCCTTCCCAGTCCTTATTAATTATGTATGACTGAAGTGTAACTTGTCTTGTAGTGTAGGCAAGTAATAGTAATATAGGAAACAAATGCGTAAATAAACCACATGAAATAAACAACACAAGAAAAAAGTATTAATATCTTATTAGCACTATCGCCAACACTATTTTCGAAAAGTAAAATCTTTTGTTGAAGAAAATAGAAAATGGTAGGTGTTGTCGCCTCTGGACACTACGAAGATAGAGGCAACTTTGAGATGTAGGATAGTTTTAGTAAGTTACCTGCAGCGGAATCAAGTGTTGGGACGGACGGCCCAGTTAATTCCTTTCACTCCCTACACGACAAGTAACTGAACGTCACAAAATCCGGGTTTATGATATCCTGTCGGGATATATGATGACGCGCTTGTTTTCCGTAGTCGTTGCTGATGCAGGCAACGATTACCTTGTCAACTTCCGGCGGGATTATATTATAGGAAAAGCATTTTGCTTGTATTTCAGGAAAGAGACAGACGAAAGTGTAGAGATATTCACTCTTTCAGACGCCGTCAACGAGCGTCCGCTCTGATGGCTCTCTGAATTCTGTTTTATGAGATTTAGATTGTCCATTTCTCCCTCTTGCAAATGTCACTTCCAGGAGAGAATGGGTTAAGTCTGTTTCGACACCAAAACATATTCAACCAACAGTGCTGACTTTCAGCTGTATCTGCGGACATTACTGACACAAAAGAAGTTTCCGAATTTATTATTTATAATACTTCTAGCACGCTGCTTGTAACTCAGAGCAGCAGCGATAAGATTCCAGCCCGGGTGTAATACGGACTACAGTTTCATCTATAATACTCTTTGAGTTCAAAATACGATACTTACGGCAATTATGGTGGAAATAGTGCAATTGTAGAGGATAAAGATGCCGTGTGCTCGACTAAATACAACACCAAGGATGTGTATAGGGGAGTGGAGGTATACCTATGGCCGTTCTTATCTTTTGGTACTAGATGAAAATGAGTGTAAAGGAGAACAATCTCACTGCTTTACCCCTGTGAAAGTACTCCAGGTGCTGACTGGACTGGAAACGGGTTAGGTCCCAGAGTCGATCTGGAACACAGTGACGAAGAGAATTTTGTGCCCAGCCATTATCGAACCTCGAACCTCCTTTCATCCAGTGCCTAGTCTAGTCACTCCTGCAGTCAATCTATCCGACTCACAACGTTTTGACCGAATCTTAAAGTTAATTGCTACTTTCTTTTCTGCTTTGGGATATTTTTTATGAGATGTGTCGAATTTCAAATTTACGGACTTCATTTAGCTCGTAAAAAGTAATCGCTCATTCCCACGTTCTTATGACGGAATGTTCTAATCTAGGCTGCCATTCAGCAATTCACAGTAGAGAGATCAACAAGTTTTCCTGTCGTCTGGTCCTTAGCTTATGCGATATATTGACAGGGCTCACAAAGCCTGATTTCCATTAGAGTTTTCTCTCGTACTTCCAGAGATATTGTGCGAAATGTTTCGATATCCAGCCGTGTGAACTTTATAGATCTGACTAGTAATATCCTTTCATTATCCCCTTATTTTTAATGAATACTTTTTTTTTACGTTCTCAATCCAGTAACTCAAAACAGGACCCATGCGCAAAATATTTTCTTTTCAAAAAATGATACAGTTTTGAAAGAAAGCAAGACAAGTTACGAACACTAAAAAGCTGCAGAAAGCTATGCCATTTGTATGCATTTATATTGTAATAAGAAACGAAAGACTATTTTTTCTGTGGAGCAACAACCCAAATCGGGCCCACGCCTTCACGTTGTGAAGTGCCTAAATCACAATTAGACACATAAACACACAAACACATGCACACACACACATACACACACATACACATATGGTCGGACTCCTTCGAAAGAGCGATCAGCCTGTCGCAGAGACCACTACCTACACAACACACAACAAACACACGAGACGATCATCCGTGCCCTCAGGGGGAACCGAACCCGCAATTCCAGCTAACAAACGGCCGCAGACCTACGCTTTAGACAGCACGGCCAGCGGGATCGTCACGAAAACTTAACGTTCTCTATAAATGCGAGATTTGAGATTACTATTCTATTACTTCAGAGGCCGATAGAAATGTGGATCAATTTGTAAGGCATTACTCTCCTCCCATAAAGCCGAAGATGTTAGAATAGCGTCATCGGACGAAATAGTTTAATTTTCAAATGCATGATTCGGACTGCGGACCTTTTTTTACCGGCATTTATACAGCGTATATGACTCTGCAGGCCGTAGCAGCCATGGCCTTCCATTGCGTATTTTGTGAAAATTATTTGTAGACATTTATTTGGTTACCTTTTACGGGGGATCGGCCTATTGCAAGGCCTGTACCTCTACAGAACAACACAAACACATATTTACACAGAAACTGACTGAAACTCATCCATGGTGCAAGTCGAATTTCGAAAACACTGTCCAACTGTCCCAGCTGTAGATGTCAGACGGACATTGCCTGTACCTCGCGTAATTATCGGGAATGCCAAGTAAACGGGGAACGCGGTAGCACAGTGGTTAAGGTTCTGTGCTAAAAATCGGAAGGTCGCTGGTTCGATCCCCTCTAACAGAAATGAGTACCAGGAGTATTTCCTGCGGGTAAAGGCGGTCGGTGCGTAAGGCTGACAACCTACCACCATCCTGTGCCGTTGTCACGAAATCTGGGAACTTTAACTTCATGGAAACCTCTGGGCCCCTCCGGGCCTGTAACGGGACTGCTTTATCTTTACCTTTTACCAAGTAAACACGTGTATAATAAATCTGATATTAAGAGTTAGCGCGCAGAAGGGGGACTAATTTAGGTCTGCTTATCTCATTGTGTGAATGATGTGTCTGGTGTGAAGATTACGAAAGTGTTCACAGTGAAATTAGTGTCCTAATAGATATATTTCTAACATTGTGACCAATGCCGTATCTTAAGAGAATCATCAGTTGTTCCACATAATACTTAAGAAGTAAATATATTTCTAGGTTCTGTAAATTATTTTAGGATATTTAGTTGAATTAGGCTAAGTGAAAAACAGTTATTAATAGTGCACGCACATATAGATACGCAGGTAGGGGAAAGTCGCCTAATATGGGGAGGTTTCCTAATACGGGGAGGTGTATTATTTCATACCAGGAGGTGCTGCGCTCTCTGCTTAAGAATGTAAATGATCAAGTACACGAGGCTGTTCTTTGTAATCAAAGTATAAACGGCCAGTTGCTCAGGACTTCGGTACTGAGTGGGCGTCTTTGTTTTGGTGCGCTGTGAAATTTTTGCTTATCGCTAAACTGTGACTCATGACCCGTTGAAGGTAAGCTATTTTTCTGAATTAGTTTGGTGCTCAGTTCTCTGTTAAGTGCAATCTTAAACCCTAGCTTTGTTTCATAGGTACAATTTTATGTCCTTCTGTTTTATTCACCCTTTTTC
>Ga0123355_10005930_pt1 | contig 17998 bp, 11 predicted proteins | sample TergutEmb28metaG_3_FD_89872 | JGI IMG/M metagenome (GOLD analysis project Ga0123355, IMG submission 89872) | Embiratermes neotenicus P1 segment gut microbial communities from Petit-Saut dam, French Guiana - Emb289 P1 | ecosystem: Host-associated > Arthropoda: Insects > Digestive system > Gut ... | reverse complement strand
CTACTTCAAATTTAAAGTAAGCCCGGCCTTTCTTCCTATATTCCCAATTTTCTAAGGTGGGTACTCCCCCCCCCCCCCCCCCCCATCACCCTTACGGCTAACCTTATAAGAACTGCTCCTAAACTTCTTAGATCATTCGGTTTGGTGAAACCGACTGTTTTCTTAAATTAAATATTTTCTTTTGTCATTAGCCACCTATTTTGTATATATTTCCCCTCCATGTCTGTGGTTTTGAGCAATGCAAATAATGTGATTGGTATTCCCAATACCCCGGCATAATGGAATAATATTCTTCTTCCTATTAGCCTCCTCGACTGTAAAATCACATTTCTAAACCAAAACCTCTCATTCCTATTACAATGAACTACATAAACCATCAAGTAATTTTTAAAGCGTAGTGAAAAAACTTACGTTGCTAATGTGTTCTACATGTATCGCCCATATACTTCCTCTAACAATAAATCATAGATCAGACTGCTGTACGGTATTGAGAGTAAAATACAAATTATGAAGTTCATTACCCCAAATTTATTGCAATTTTTTAATATTTACTTCAGTTCTGTTTGTTTGAAACTTCGCTTTCTGTTGTTAACACATAATATAAATGAATGATGGCCTATGGAGTATTGGTGGAATGATACTGACAGGGTACAATGGAAGTAGTCTCAGTGTCATTTTATACTCCACAAAACCAGCATGGAATGGCCTGAGTTTGATTCTGGGCCTCCGTGATGACATACCTCCGACTAAACTCCTGAGCCATATCGTGGCGCAACAATTTCTATTAAACTGTATTTTTTAAACAACTCCATTCAGCAAATCTTTGAGAAGCGGATATTAGATCATATTACCAGAAATATACCGGACTTGTGTGGAACCTCAATTTACGTGTTTGTGTTCTCTGAAGCCCGTCACTTAACTCTGCCGCGCCGGCTGAATCCATGCTGCATCCTCGCAAACTATATAGTGTATACGTATTATACGTCACCCTCTTTTCCTGTCACACTCTATCCTATTTTCCTACGATTCGTCGTAACATCAACTTCCCATTAAAGCCCGAGTCTCTCCAGTTGGTTCTTTACTTCAAGCTTTGTAGCTAAATATCTGTATGCGTGCTACAGCCCCGCGAGTCTCGCCACCGTAATAAAATGCAGCGAAATGTGTAAAACTGCGTACACATTACCTAGTCGAATGACACCTACAACATGTTTAAATCATCCATAGCTTCGGAACTAATATCGAAATTCAAAAGACGTCGGGGTAGAAAAAGTAAGCCTTCGTCAATTTCCTCTTGCTGCTGCTCTGTATTTGTTACGTCCACAATTTCTCACTCCCAGTCACCTTTTTACAATACTCACGCCTCTTAAAATAAAAGTACACATTACTCAAGTCACGTAAACCGTCATGTGTTGATGTTATAAGAGGTTAATATTAAGAATCAAAATGTTAAATCATAAAGAACTAAGTGAATTGAGTTTTTTTAATAAGATATTGGTCAACATTTCAATTGTAGCTTACAAATTAATTAAGGTCTCTATATAAATGTTAAAGCTAAGGCATTTATGGAATCTATATTCACATTAACAAGATAATAAATGTTGCCCCAGTGAATAATATAACCCGCATATTCTCTAAGAGAAATTATTTATTACAATGCGGGTCGGAGTCCTACATTGTATGAACTGCCTTGTGTCTTTTCAACGTCATGTTTTCCTCTTGTTTATCTCACTTCGAAACACGTGACCTAATTCAAGTCACACACATTTAAATTAAATGTGATAAACGAGACACTTCAAAATATTCATATCACACAAGTGTCGATACTCTCTATTTTCCGCCTTTTTAGTCGAATGGCACGAAAATTGCTTGCCTGCTTACAATTTTTCTTTCGCGGCTCAAAAACTCGTCCCCCCTGGAAAGGTACTTCGCAAAATCCATTGTTTGTTTTAATGGAAATAGAGATATATCTATTGTTTTACGAACAAAGCAGCTTCCTTGTTTTCCCTTTAATTTCCCAAGTATAAGGATATATTTAAGATAGATAGCTTTGCTTCACAACGAATTACAAAATTCTCTTACTAGTGGTCCAGTGCAACCACATATACGAAATTTAAAATAATTTCTACGTGTAGTTCATTGAGCATATGGAGTTAATTGTTCCTCATCAGAGGTTAAACTTAAAATAAGTCAATATTTTAGGCAATCGCATGAAAAACATAAAACTCGGCACCACAACAAAAACTTTCCTGACAATGTGCGTTGGAGCAGAAGGTCAGAAATTTCTTTGACGTTCAGGTGACCGTCCATCGTGATAAATTCTTATAATAAAACCAAATGGACACACTAATTTCTCAAATTTATTTTTGGAATAAAACTCTACATGTTTCGGACAGTTCCTCTGTCCATCATCCGGCATTTTTTACTGTACACACAGCAATGGTATATGTCATGCAGGTTTGCTGAAAGCTTGCTGCTCGCAAGCTGTCAGCAAATCTGTATGACATATGCCGTTGCTGTGTGTGCAGTGAAAAGCTCCTGATGATGGACAGAGAAACTGTTCGAAACATGTAGAGTTTTATTACAAAAATAAATTTGAGAAATTAGTACATCTATTTGGTCTTATTATAAGAAGTCATAACCTTCAGTAGCATTAAACACGTGTTTCAGTCGGCAAGTCAGATTTCATTCCAAAACAATATACGCTTGTCTCTATTGAGTTTTACATTAACTTATAATGGAATAATAAGTATTTGTATTTATGATAACATTTAATGAAAATCCCGCTAAACTTTAAAAAAATGAACAATTTAATATCAGTAATTACAGTTTCCATCGATCAACACGCTTTTCCATTATTGTCCCTAAGAGGCAACTTAAAATTTCGATTTGATAATTTCTTGGAACTGAGATAAAATAAGCAATAATATTACCTAGAAATAGCCATTTATCGCAAAGATCGACGGCTCAGTACCGACCGAATTATAGGTTATTCCCGACTGCTTCAGAACGACAAAATCTGCTCGTCAGTCACTACAAAATGACGTACGTAGCCGTAACCATAAGACTGACTTTCTATGCAGGGCCAGTAACAAAAGATTTTCAGTTTTAAGGTTTTGCGTATTTCGGTAGTGTTAATATTGACGTCCACAAAGGAACGTATTTAGAAATCATAAATATAATCCTATGTATTCACTTTGACTAGATAGAATCTGTCAAACTCCACATAAAATGCACATAAATTCATATTTATTTCGATAATTCAATATCTATGCCTGTAACCTGTTACGGCTAACAAATGTTAAGTAGGCCACAGTATTATTCCTCAAAGATGTCTTTCCTTTAAGTTATGCTCCTTCATTTCATGAACAGGCTATATAAAGATTTCCCAGAATCCGAAAAGCGAACTAAGTAAATATTAATAAGTTAATATTACTGTCGTTAAGAAATAAGCTTGACTTCTGTAAGAGAAAAACCTGACAAAATAAAGAAGTACTCATTATAACTTACAAATTCACGGTCCAGTTGATAAGTTTTACAACACTATGATTACTTGACGCAAACAAATCTCGCGAAGGACAGAAACAGCAAAATAATGTTAGCTTTTAAGCTACAACCATCGCTATGATCGACTAAAAACCGGGCGTAAAGACAAGAAAGCACACTACTTAGCAAAATTATTTTATTCTATATAACGTACAAGATGTCATAACAATATAAGAAATGTGTTATTTTAAAACTTCGTAAGGCGGGAAGTAAACATTGGAAATAAACGTCAAATTGTCTGTTGGTGGCACTGAAATAGGTAGACAGGTATTGACAGTATTTTCTTTTATCATTTACATTTATTTTGTTTCGTTTCGTGTTACCAGCGACAAAATTGTGGCAGGTTTATTACGACTGCTGCACTTATACAATTCCCCAGAGACGTAGAATAATGCATATATCTGCTTTGTGGCCAGAATGTAAGGATTTATGGTGAGTTGTTACGGGATTCATGGTTTTATGTGGCACCGTTCTTGTAAATGAAACGAAGCATTTAGCGATCAGCTTTGTATCAGTTATGGACATGCAGAACTGACAGTACAAGCGAAAAATTGTTTAATGATATGGCCTTTTAATGTGTAAAAATTTTCTTCTTTACACGTATTATTTTAGGTTAACATGGCAAGAATTTAACCAAGTAATTCAGAAACAACTTATTGTAATGCGCGACAGTTACACTGATGATGTTAGTTAAACTGAAATATAATTGCCATGTAGAAAGAAACATATAAAAACTTAATTAATTTAGCGTGTTTATGGAAAGTTGATTCGTTGTGACTGTTAATGGACAGAGTGCGAAGGGAAAAAATATAAACATTAATTTCCCTATACTTTTAAAATACTTAACGCTACTTTTGTGATTATTTTGTAGCCACTTTCGTGGTCAGTTTATTTTATGCTCCACTACATCCAAAGTTATACGCCTTCAGACTTTACCAGCAGATATTCGTGATATCATAGCAGTATCGGTTATTGCGTCATGTAAGATTGGAAACAGTTCCGACGACTTGGAAAATCTGTTGATGAAGTGGCTTAGAAGAGGAAATATATCGATTACGTAATAAGACTGCAAAGACCGTGGTCAAGCAGTGATAGAGAAGGGGAGAGCGATACATCTGATTTGACCACAGTCCTTGCAACTTTCCCACATAATAGAAACGTGTCCTTCGAGATCACTTCAACATCTATCTGAACCTAATTTAGTCACCTTGAAAACTGAGGCTCATTTTTCTTCCGAAACACCGGAACGCAACTATGCCAATGATCCTACACGATGTCTTAACTCAGAAGTATATAAAAGTTTATCTAATTACACACACCAACACATGCACACATATACATTATTTAAGAAGTCTAAAATTTACATTAAGACACTTAAAAACCCTCCTACATGTTTCGAACACAAGATCATCCTCAGGGAGCATACATTGTTCCTTGCTAAAGTTATAATTTAAAACATTCAATTAATTACTTCGTTATGTTAACTTTGGTGCTGTGGCAGCATGTCGTGTTTTGTGTGTGAGTCGTACGCTGTTTAGAATGAGTCTGGTTATGGTTGTGCGTCTTATGCTGTGTAACGTGAGTCTCACGCTACACAGCATACGACACACAACCATAACCAGGATCATTCTAAACAGCGTACGACTCACACACAAAAACACGGTAAGTATAACTCAAGTTTCCATCCGGATAGTCTAATTATTTGTGTATTAATTTCAATTCTTACGTACTATATTGTTTTGACAGCCTAATCAACAAACATATTTCGTACTTACAGACATGCTGCCACAGCACGAATTTAATATAACGAAGTAATTCACTGAATGTTTTAAATTATAACTTCAGCAAGGAACAATGACTGCTCCCTGAGGATGATCGTTGATCGAAGCATATAGGAGCGTTTAAAGTGTTTTAATGTAAATTTTAGACTTCTTAAATAATATATACATATGTTCGTATGTTGGTGTGTGTAATTAAATAAACTACAGAATGCACAGTGCAATGATAAAAATACATAAAAGTTGTTAGTGGAATTTCATTTCCGAAATATTTCTACATCACATCTGCACGAATCTCAGATTGAAAATAACCATTATTGTTAGAAATATTTAATTTTTCAATAAATGTAGAGCCTACATAAAGTAAAGGCTGATAATTAAGAAGTCAAATATGTGCATGAAATGTATTTTCGTTATAGCAAATATTGAATTAAATACTAATAAGGCATTTTCAGTAGTTGTATTGAGATTTATGAGTTTGTGTCTGTAATAGTCATTTTTGAATAATTTATAATAAATGAACGTGAAAGTAATAGGGGTGTGGGACATCGCAGAAAAAAAACCCTTAAAAATACGTGTACTTGAAAAAGTGTCAATTTTCCCAATTTTATTTTGAATAATAACAAAGCGCACTCCAATTCTCTATATACACTCAATGAAAAAATAAATTATAGCTGCATGGGCACTTTATCCTACCAGACTGGCCACGTGTTGAAACTGTTGTAAATGTTTACAGACAAAGTCTCTTACATACATATAAGACACAAACAAGTTTAAGGCGGTGTTTCTCTGCAAGTGGCCCAGCCGGTAAGAAAGACTGTTTGCGTACTAAGTAAAGTTGGAAGTTGATGTCATAAATTTCTACTTAAAAACATTAAAAATTAAATCATACAGTCACAGTTTTAGAAAATGTTAGTTTTTGTACCTTTTCCCTGAAAAAAACTGCAAAGTTTTGTTGCGTGATTTTGGTATTTATTACTGACAGCTATAATCATTCGTGCTGACAGCCACAGCAAAGTGTGTTTTCTTTTCGGTCATGTTATTTCGGACAACACACACACACACACACACACACACACACACACACGCACGTATTCACATACACAACTGGCAAGCAAAGTGACTAATATAAACACTTTAGCTTAACTCTAACACTAGCAAGCTTCTACAATAATTTATCTTTGGATATTTTCTTTAGACTGCGTCTTCCCCGTTTCTTGTTAACTCAAGTGTCTCTAAAATTAGAATCCACCTCTTGTGAACTACAACAGCGTACCCGAGCTATCGACTGCATTGTGTGAAACCAAAGCAAACGTTACAAGACTCAATACCGCCTTAGTGTTCAAGGTTGCAAAAGGTTATATAGTGTAATTATTACTTCTAGTGGCTGTTGTTACCAGGTCACGTGTTACGTGTCAGGCGTTTTATCTTGGATATAAAATGAGTGGATCGTACAAATCCCAAATTTGGATCCCTATAAAGAAAATATTATTAGCAATCAAAATATTTTCTTAGTCATCATACAAGGTGACTCTACTTCCAAGGGTGAAATTCCCATACGATTTTATAGGGCAAGGATATCCAACTTATGTTAATTTCATATTAACCAACTCCATAAAACACTTGAGAAGCTAACAGCAGTGAAGTAGCTAGTACAATAAGTCCCCGAATTTGCTGAACTCGTATTATCTGTGATTGCAGGTACCCACAACTACACTTTTCCTGAAGCAGGCAAATTCACTGATATAATCTTCTATTTTTTCGACTTTGTCCATCATGTAATTTTGTAATTATATCAAAATAAACATTGGTTTATAGAAAATCGGTAATTAAATAATTTGTTATTCAGAAAAGTATAATAAGCAGTAATAATAATAATACAATACATGTATAACTTAAAGCGTATTCAATATCAAAGAAGGCTTTATGTTGTGTTCGGAACCCCTTATTTTGAATGCAATGATTAACAGGTAAATTTCACCATATGGCATGCCATGAAGACCCAAAGGGGTAGTAGAGGTATAGCTCTACTCTTTCTTTAACCTCGGAGATAGATGGGGTGGATGGTTAACGCCACGCCCCAGCTCCTTTGTTTCCGGGAATGACCCAGTACGCACTGTACAGAAGACCGGGTGGGCCCTAAGGCCGGTCAGACAGGGTGCAGAAATCTCGCCCCCACCGGTATGCGATCTCAGGACCGTCCAGCCTGTAGCCAGTTGCTATACCGACTGACCTATCCCGGCCCACAACTGGAGTGACTACAGTGTTAGACTTACCTCCAATCTACTTACAAATTCTTTAGTTAATTGAAATTGCTTAATTTTAATCCCAGTATTATGCACGAGCACAGATTTCTGTAACACTAATCACTTCTGCATTTTTCCACACAGTGTGTTCATGTGTTTCGAATGAGTCTCGCTATAGAAAGCGACAAACTCGTCCTTAACAAGCTATTTTTATAAAAGGCAGTGAGGGTGTTCTCTGTGATGTATATGAAATTTAAAATATAATTGAGAAGAAAGACTGTCTCCGAAAGACTGAACTCACCTTTGACAATTGCGGAGCCAACATTTGTATAACAACTTACCCATACGTGTAGAACTTCCTTATGCCAAATCCGAAAATTCTCTCAAAGTGACAAAATTTTTATCCTCAGTAACATTATATATAGTGCATTTTGTTTTAATAACCTTTGCAAATGGAGACTAGTCACTTCACAGTATTGGTCAATTTACTAATTTAATGCACGCAAGTTCTCACTTTTATAATAATTAATGCATGTTTCATAGGTGATAAATCTTACATGACTCGAAATATGGAAGAAAAAGAACAAGAATATGGGCAGCGTTGAGAGGAATTTGTGTCGACCTGCATACACAATACATACGAATGTATTTATTATTTTGGCTGGTTTGCCGTAAAGAAAATTCAGAGGTTAGACACTATTCGATGTTGGTTTTTGGTAGTGATCCTGATTTGTGTGTTTAGCATGAATCTCTCTCTCTACAAGTTAGATTGATACTTATGTCCAAACAGCACCCAAGTTATTTACTGCTATCACATATCTACCACCAGGTGGTAATGCTGCGTCCTGGTTTTGATCTTCCTGCAGGGAGTAGTCAAATAAATATGCAACTTGGTTTAATAAACATCCGAGCTGGAAAGCAAGTGCTGACGGATTTTTATTAACTTGCAGCTAAACAGAAATTCAAACAAGGAAGGTTTAAGATTCACAGAAATCTGTTTTGTTTCTTTTTACTAGCTAGTCGAGTTGCAGCTCTCCCTTCTGCAGCCTTTGAGTGCTAGGAAATTATGGGCGATAGGAACAATTTTTACATTTAGTTTAGGGCTCAAACGGAAGAGAACGTCATCTTTAGAAAGTTACAATTTGTTTGCTATCTTTTCTTTTATAAGCAAAAACAAAATTGACATGAATTAAAAAGTTTTCCTGAAGCCCAGTATTTATTGCATTGCACTGCATTCGACGCCAAACATGAATGATAGCGTATTAAATGACCTTAAAATACAGGGTGAGCATAAAGTCTTTGCCTGATTACAAACATTTATTACAAGAAAACTACGTGGAACAGAAACATATTTTTTATCATTACTTAAGTTAGTTTCTAAAATTTTATGTCATGTGTTTATTGTAACATTTGGTTTTGGATGCAGCATTTCTAAACAGGTGGACTGGGAGAGATGGTCTGATACCCTGGCCACCACGATCGCCAGATATCACCCCCATTGACTTCTTTTTAAGGGGGTATGTTAAGGACAAAGTGTTTGCGAAACCAGTTCCAGATACTAAAAATTTGAAGGCAAGAATAACAGGCGCTTTTGCGACAATAACTGAAGACATGTTGGAGAATACGTGGAGAGAAATTGATTATAGATTAGACGTTCTCCGTGCAACAAAAGGAGCACATGTTGAAGTGTACTAACGTGTTGTAAAAAAACTTCTTGAGTTACATATAAAAAAATATATTTTTAATCTACGTACAGTAGTTTTCTTGTAATAAATTTTTGTAATCAGGGAAAGACTTTATGCTCACCCTGTAAAATTATTGCGCGGTTTTAGTGTTTGTGCTATTCAACAGTTATTATTAAGATTATCAAATTCCGGAGGAAAAGCGGAGTATATAACAAGCATTTGACAGAAAGGAAATGGAGATATTGCTTATTGCCTATTTCTCTCAAAACGTAATCTGTGTAAAGTTTCATTCACTGGTTGACAAGCCTAGAATTCCACAGGAACAGCCGTTTCAGTTTTAAATAACTTGCACTGCCTTTATTGCTGACGCAAGACTACCTGAGATTAGACATTATAAACTACGAAAAATATTTTAATTGTAAATTAACTTCTTGTTACAATTACCGTTTTCGTGCCTTAAAGCATTAACACTTGCAAATTACTTGCCAGTCACTTACAAAAAAAAATAACATAAAACAAACCAGACAAGATTAACTGAATTACCGCAACGTTGCAGATGTGTTGGAAGAAATGTTAGGAAATCCACAAGAAGTTGATTTTAAACACTGTTGCTCCTTCCGGCATATCAGCGCTATTTTATCGAGTACATTGTGTTATTCATATCATCATTCTTATCATCATCGTCATCATCATCATGAACTTCTTCATATCTTCGCAGTACCAAACACTAGCACGAGATAAATGTGATCTCTTGAAAAATTAGTTTATTTTAAAAACCTGCTGAACCAAACCTTTCTGAAAGAGTTAGCTGACCGAAACACAACACTCCTTTGCAGGCTAGTTCTTACATAGCGTAATTATGTAGACAATGATTAATACTGTGTATTTACTACAAGCAAGCATCTTGCTGATACTTGCGATGTACATTTGTTCAGTAAAACATACAGCATTAATCAAAGGGTGGCAATTATTTCAGGGAATTTCTTTACACGTAACTCTAGTGATTAATACTGCTACTGCTGCTGCGGATGATGATGATAATGATGATGATGATGATAATGTGTTTACTTCCCAGTCGCACAGGTCTTTACCAAGATATAGGTATCTCTTTATTTTGCGACAGTTCCTCACGGTTGTGTCTATAGAGACTATTCTCCTATGGGAAGTGAAGTCGCTTATTCTATAAGAATTTTATGTAAGTTTAGGAGGAATATGTTATCTATATAGCTAAATACAACACAGCTGCACGTTTCGATCCTCCTACAGGACCATCCATAGGCAATCAATAACTCATTTAAGAAGGTAACTGTTCATACAAAGTGTACACCTCATATCTTGTGAGATTTTGTAAGGTACGAAACATTAGTTAGTGTATTCCTTATGGTGTCAGTAAGTAGCTGTTATTTATGATAAGACCGTCTATTTTCAAAGCAATAGGTGTAAAAATTTAATTTAATGTTCCAATATTTGTCTTAATCCTAAATTATGTTCAGATTTTCCTTTGTTGAGTTCTACTGTGTTTCTGTCCAGTCTTATAATTTTTGTTTTAAATTTTTTTGGCGAAAGTTTGTTTCATAGTGGTATATATTCCCCATTATTAATATTTTTGCATGTACCTTAATCCAAAATTATGTTCAGATTTTCCTACGCCGAGGTTTATCGCCAAAAACATTTTACCGGAAACGGAGTTACGTAAAAAGAGGACAAGCTCCATTACCTCATTACAATACATGTCTCAAAATATTTATGTTTGACAACAATATATTATTATTATTATTATTATTATTATTATTATATCGTTGGTTAGAAAAAGTCAGATACTTTTCGCAGAATTCTTTAAATACGGTAAAAAGAATTCGGGAATTATCAATGTAGATATCTCTTATACCATCCACGTAAAACCACAACGTTCTTATTGTTTTAAGGAGACTGATCACACATCTGCATTCAGTGTCACCTCTGTAACGGCGAGGAGCTTTCATTCCACGCCCGTATAGGCTCGCATGTGATTGTACTTAGGTAGAGGACTACCACGTACGCACAAGGAAATTTATAAACCAACCACAAACATTTTCACGTTTCAGTATTCTGTACATAAAGCAGCTGAGGCCGAAGCACAGAAGATTATAAGCACCGTTTCAGTAAGTTCCTCTGCCTACCTATAGGGAACACTTATCCAGAAAATTGACTTTGTAATCCAAATGAGAAGCTGGCACCAGCGACGCACTCGGAAAGCCACACCATTATGAATGTAATATCACGAGCAAGTTGAAGTACACTACTGAGAGAGTGAACAAGAAAAGGATCAGCTGTCTTACTTTTAAGTTGAAGCTTTGGTTGGGGTTCCCGGAGGGGCTGGTAGCGGGGCTGACGGGAAGACCCCATGCAGTTGCCGGGAGCCTAGACAGACTCCCCGCGGATAACTTGCTTGCTGGGGGAAAAACTTCCATCCAGCCCATTGGACACAAAACAACACAAAAGAGAAAAACCAAGTCTTCGTATTGTTTAAGGGGCGGACCTACTACCATTATAATATACACAAAAGGTAGTTGGAAGGGGTGACATTATTGATACACACAGTACGGTAATACTATAAAATTGGTACAGTTAACTTTGATTATCCATGTCTAGACTAAATAATTAGTATTCTTGTTGTACTGAAACAACACAAGGTACGACCCAGAAACTGCAGGGGAAAAAACATTTAAGTTGAAACCGGCAGTAGGTATTGCCTTCGTCTACCGTGAAGTGTATAAGAAGAAGAAAAAAAGTACTGACACCTATTCCCCCCCCCCGTGGCTCTTAGACCCGATTCCGTGTCATGGCCTCCCCTTAACGGGCTTCGCGATCACGCTTATTAGACACACCACAGTCGGTAGGACTCCTCTGGACAAGCGATCCACCCAATGCAGAGAACTCTACTGGACGACACACAACATCCATGTCCTCGCCGGATTCGAACCCACAATCCCAGCAGGCGAGCGGCCGCAGACCCACACCTTAGAGAGCGCGGCCACTATTCACATGTATATAGTAGATTTAAATTTCCGTTCTAGAATTTTCAAGAATAAAATACGTGTATACATAAATCATAGTTTATTTATAACCCAACAGTAAAATTTCCTGCACTATTAAAATCAGTTGGCTGTTAGTAACAGCGCTTTTCAACGTACTCGCGTCTGTACAGAGCCTCTCTCTCCTAATGCTGCTATGCTTACACAGACTTGTAAGTATAGAAGTAAGAGCTGTTTTTATGCACGGTAAGAGAGCTTGCGGGGAGAAGAGGTACGGCTATGTTACAGTCTTTACTTCATCACCAAATGGAGGTGAGTGCTCAGTTCCATGTCTCGGCTGTTTACTCCCCAGGAAAATAATCCCTTGTACCTGTTTAATAGTGGATGTGTGAATTCCAGAGGCGGTGTCAACTTTTTCTATAAAACGAACAAACTTTTTCATTCCGGGAACCGAACCTCGGATCCTTCAGCTCGTAACGTAAGGAACTACGCCAACCACAATACCCCGACTCCACACAGGCACACATAGACGATAGCAGAGCCTTTCATTATCTTGTGTATTCAAATATGCAATTCAAATATCCACGAGTATCCTCTTAATAATTCAAGTCTTAAAATGGTAGAAAGTGTAAAGCTGGCTTTATGGAACCATCCGTTGTTTTAATCGCGGGATAAACCACATTTATTCCGTCGAACACAACATGCAGCATACATGTAAAGGCGCAAATCAATTTGAAATAAACCTGGGTTGTGTTCGAGGGAAAAGTGTAGTTGATAAGGAAATAGCTGTGCCTGTACACGCCCTCTACACGCTATGAATGCATACGGGGTGAGTAGTGGTATAGTTCCGCTCATTCTTAATCTCTGTACTAGATGGAGGTGAGTGATGGGCTTCAGGCTCAAGCCGCTTTACCCCTACGACAGGACTTGGTATCCATTGAATAGGAGACTGGTTGGGTCCCAAATGGCCTGGAAGTTGCGGTGAAGAGAACAATTTCTTTCCGCTTCAAGAATTCGAACCTCGGATGGTCTAGAACCTAATCATAGTTATTATACCACTATGCTATTCCGGCTGTCAATAAAATATCGAGTGTAAAAGTTGAATAATTAAACTCTTAGGTCCGTATGACATAATGAACTGTAAGACTTCTCTCTCTTCCTTCTATGCCTGTTCTCTCTCTCTCTCTTTCATTTGGCGCAAGAGCCTCCCAATGGGCCAGGGCCTCCTTATTCACGAGATTTCTAGATCACACTCAACGACGCACTACAGTCGGTAGGACTCCTCTGACGATTGATCAACTCGTCGCAGAGACCTCTAACTGACAACAGTTATCCACGTCCCCGGTCGGATTCGAACCCACAATCTCAGCAGGCGAGCAGCCGCAGACCTTCGCCTTAGACCGCGAGGTCACTGGGACCAGCTCTGTTCTCTTTTACACTGCTTAAATTGTAGGACTGTATGCTGTATCATTAAGAAAAAGTGTTCAGTTTTCCCGTATTTTAGGATGTAAATCCATATAATTCTTACTGGACACAGGGCCTTATATTCTGTAAGAAAAGTAACTTTAGTAATCACAGCCGTTAGAAACTTAAACATGACAAGCAACAATGGTATTTGGAGAGATGAAGTACACGAAATATTTATGACTGCTAAAACAATGGAACAAAAACATACATACAAACACCTAACAGAGAGAAATGTGAAGACCAAGTAGACATAACAGACAAAGACAGATAAAGGGAAACCCGCATGAAATTAGGCCACAAAACCTCAGAGCTGAGAATGTCAGAAACTTTAAGGAGACGCTGGACCCTTTCTGAGTCCGGTACAGGCATCAAATTGCCTAACACTTGAAGGGACTGAAGAAGGAATTTTGAATATTCTTTTCAGTTATCGTATTTTACAAATACGGTGGTAGTGGTAACAAAATAAATGCCTAAATGGTTTTGTTGGAAAAATATCAACTAGAGAAAGTGACTGGAATACTTAGATATAGGCGCGAGGATAATATTAAAAAGATATTATAAAAATAAAATTGTAGGTTGCGAACCTTAGTGTTCTGGCTCGTGATAAGGAACATGACCTTCTTCTGAGAACACAGTATGTAATAAATGATCGAATTACATGAATTTTCGGGAATATTCCAGACCAGCGGAACATTCCCTCTAGAACAACTCTGTTCCATTTAGTTGTTTATTTGTTTGTTTATTTATTCGTCCATTCAATTATTTAGTTTTTTCACAAATGTGTTCGTATCAGGTAAAAAAAAAGCATAACAGGCACATAAGCAAATATTCCTACGTATATCATATCTCACTGACATATAGGTTTTCACTGGTAAAAATCTGCTTCGATATTACTTATAAGCCCTACTTGTGGAAGTATTACATTATCCACTAATGAAAAGAAAAAAATATATAAGTGACATACTTATCTACAAATCAATATGATGCCAGGTAACTGGACAATTAGTTACTGGTGCTTGCTTATACACGTAATTTTATGACGTTTGTATAAATTACGAATTCACATTGTACAGCACGTACTTTACCCGAGAGATGACTAGGATAATTATTATTTTCTTCAATATTTGCATATGCCCTTCCAAATTTATCCACACTGACACGGTAAATACGCGAAGTATAGACGTTTCAGTCTTCTGGAATCTTACCCATTGCCGACTGGTAAAGAGCTACCGATCTTTCACAGGGGGATTTTGCCTCATTTCCAGAGTCTAGCAGTCCGGCCACCTCAGACTGATAGGCGCTGAAGATGGAAATAATACGTTCCTTCGGAACGTCCGTACCCCTGTATCAGTCGACATGGATTAACATCTCAGAAGATTTGAATCTTTCTTATAATAAAACCAACTAGATTCACTAATTTCTCAAATTTATTTTTGGAATAAAACTCTACACGTTTCGGACAGTTTCTCTGTCCATCATCAGGAGTTTTTCACTGTACACGTAGCAATGGTATACGTCATACAGGTTTGCTGACAGCTAGCGAGCAGGATCAGGACGGAACTCAATTCCGTCCTCATCCTGCTCGTAGGCTGTCAGCAAACCTGCATGACTTATACCATTGCTACGTGTACAGTGAAAAACTCCTGATGATGGACAGAGAAACTGTCCGAAACGTGTAGAGTTTTATTCCAAAAATAAATTTGAGAAATTGGTGCATCTAGTTGGTTTTATTATAAGAATTTATCACTATGCACGGTCACCTGAACGTCAAATTCGAATCTTTATCCACAATGATAGGTAAACCTGAAGTTTCGCCTTAAACAAAGTATGCTTTGAAGCCCGCAGATAACATTGGTTATGCAGCCCTATGGGAGACTGAGCTCCTTTAAAAAAGAAGGTTTCAAAATTCTTCAGATTTTGCTCCAATGTGTGGCGCTATAGGCAAGTCCAACACAGTGAAGGAATATGCTGCGTACTCTGTATCTTGCACCGTGTATCGCTGTGTGAAATAGAGGCCTATACTTTTACTTAGATTAGGAATATTAGCAAACTGAATTTTAACTTCTGCAAAGTACATATTAGCCTATATAGTATAAAAAACACAATACGAATCAAAATTAAATTCAACATGAAAATTTCCAGTTAAGTCATCAAATACCAAATTCAATTGAAATCAGTTCAGAAATGTCGTAAATGAAACAAACAGATGGACACTTCTCCATTACGCACCTATTTTGTGCTTCTGGAACAAAAAGTTCAAAATTATGCCACAACAACACATGTTAAAATAGGCTAAATAGAACAGAAATATTCCTAATAAAGCAAATTGTATATATATATATATATATATTTGTTTATTTATATTTAGAATTCACTTTCAAATCAGTCTCCAGTATTTTAAAAGCAGACTCTTAGTTCTCTGTGAATAAGTCTGTACAAATCAGTATATCTTAGTATAATTAAGGCAGTTATAAATTTAACTCTGTATTCCTTACTAATGGACAGTTTCAACTGCTGTTTGTTCCGTACAAGAAGGGTAACCGCGTCCAGTGCACATTGAGCAATTGTGTAGGTTAAAAGAGTTAAATTGCATGTCGAGCGGAAACTTGATACACGGACTCTGTAATAACAAAAGACCTAACTTGAATGAAAAGTCATGGCAGGGCATCCGCTGTTACGTTCCATACGTTCGCGTGCCTACTGACAGAAAATATTGACTGTCAGGTTTGTGCCGTATTGTATTAAAATGTTCCCCTGTCACCAATTCATAGCGCGTTCTCAGGTTACGGAAGGAGGGCACGTTATGGGCGGTAGTTAGAAATGTATTGCATAACTACGTGTAGATGTTCGAAAAGGGTTGATCCTATAACTTCGAAGTTATCTTAGATTAACCTTTTGGTGCCGGAATTATTATTTTTTTTTAATTTTAGCACACTGTATATAAAATGTGAATAAAAAAGGAACCAAATACGTTAGAATTATGAAACAAGCTGCATTTTGAAGAGAAAGAAACGGAAAGTATATACCATGTTTAAAATATTCAGTACTTATATTTGTTGAATAAATATATAAAATGTAACGTTTAGAGGTTAGCGGTGCGGTACGACCACTATAGGGGTCTTCAGGCGTCAAAGTGTTAACAGTCCATACCTTTTGAAGCTAGAATATTACGTGAAACGACTGTAAGGTTTTCATAGAATATAATGTGAATGTATTATTTCGAAGTGACGTGAAGGTACAATAAACTTTCAAAGACGAAAATTAATTTGATTAACATTAAGGTTCAGGTCACACCTAGCAGTAAACATGTCCCTTCTAAGTTATAAACACTAATCGGTTAACTATGTACATTCTGATATTTGCCGTTTTTTTTTTTTTTTAACAATCTGAACAGAACACAAATATGCACTCTGTGGGCAGAAAATAAATTTTGCTTTCTAGAACTGTTGTTACGTACAGGTAACTTTTGGACTTACATGTGACTGTGATGCACAAAATGTAACTGATAACGGCGTGAAGAAGACAAACAAAAAAATCTAGTGTCTCCTGCAGGTTTCGAAAGAAAGGAAAAAGAATCAGCGTGTTTAATTACAAAGAAGGCAGAGTGCCAGTAAGTACTGGTCCCTCTCTCTTTAAAAGTAAATAATGTTGGTAGCTGTCTTGTGGTTCCGAAGTTAAAGCGAGAATTTGATTATCAGTCGAAGTAAACAAGTGTATATGGGAGGATAAAATTAAATTGGATTTTAAGTATGGGAATCTGGGGATGTGGACAGGATTTATCCGGCTCGCGGCATAACAAAGTGGAAGATTTGTTTGTATTAAATAATGGGAATTCGAATTTCACAAAACGTTGCTTATTTATGTATTGAAATACGCAAATTCAAAGATTCGTGCCTTAAAAATTTGATAATGTTCCACTCTAAGGTATTTAACACACGTTTATAATTTCCCACCATATGGAATTATGGATTAAAATTAATAAGGGACCACCGTGTTCGATGTGGTTCTCCTTATCAGACTGCTGAGAGTGACGTATTTCAACAGACATACCCGGTCACATATTCTGTAATCACTGACATCAAAATCATTATCGTACTGCAAAAGACACATTTCTTTCAATGTTAATAAAAATCCAACCAGACGCAACAGTATGCAGATATTTATTTACTGCAAAGCTACTCTACATGTTTCGGGTGTCACAGCACCCATCATCAGGAGTACTAAAAATTGTAACCGCAGCCTCCGGTACAGGTCATAATACTGGT
>Ga0123355_10005929_pt1 | contig 17999 bp, 11 predicted proteins | sample TergutEmb28metaG_3_FD_89872 | JGI IMG/M metagenome (GOLD analysis project Ga0123355, IMG submission 89872) | Embiratermes neotenicus P1 segment gut microbial communities from Petit-Saut dam, French Guiana - Emb289 P1 | ecosystem: Host-associated > Arthropoda: Insects > Digestive system > Gut ... | reverse complement strand
TGTGTGTGTGTGTGGTGTGTCTGTGTGTGTGGTGTGTCTGTGTGTGTGGTGTGTCTGTGTGTGTGTGAGTGTGTGTGTGGTGTGTCTGTGTGTGTGTGTGTGTGGTGTGTGTGTGTGGTGTTTGTGAGTGTGTGAGTGTGTGTCTGTGTGTGTGTGTGGTGTGTCTGTGTGTGTGTGTGAGTGTGTGTGTGTGTGCGTGTGTGTGTGTGGTGTGCCTGCATGTGTGTGTGTGTGTGTGTGGTGTGTATATTTGTGTGTGATGTGTGTGTGTGTGTCTGTGTGTGTGGTGTGTCTGTGTGTGTGTGTTTGTGTGTGTGTGTGTGTGTGGTATGTCTGTGTGTGTGTGTGTGTGTGTGGTGTGGTGTGGTGTGTGTGTGTGTGTGTGTGTGTGTGTGTCAGTCACTACAGCAATGCAGTGCAAGAGCCTGACCAACTGACAAGCAAAACTGCTTGGTAACACCAATGAAATTCCATAATTTCTTGGGAGAGTCTTTAAAAATATGTAATTAGATACTTTACTTAGGAAGAAACTGAAGTAATAAAGAGATTATTTTTCAAGTAAGTACATTTATCAATAATTAAGTTGCATGTCTTCAATCCCCACTCATTAAAGTGATAAACCTCTATTCTAATGATAGTTTTATGAAACCTTTTTTAATGCTGAGTTGGTGCATCCAGAGTTTTTATGAACCGAAATCCAGAATTGGTTACAACTTTCAGTTTGCTCATCTGTTAGTGAAGCTTTCAGTTACATAATTCTTAATGTAAACAGCACATTTCAGAAATCAGCTCTGTGGTATTCCTTAAGGTGGGGAGGACATGAAGAAAGATCAATGGTACTAAGACTCCAGACACAGTTACTGCAAGGTAGAAAACTGCATATGATAATGGGAAAGAGGAGTCCTTACCTCAAGAATGTGGTTTTTATGAACAGAACTTGGACAATAAGCGAAGTCCAAATGGAATCTTACCTTCAGTGTTATCCAAACTTTCTTCACTCAACAGGATCTCCTTACACTCGGACATAACTGTTTAGGTACTTTTCAATGTTAAGCTGTTGAGTTCCATGTATGCTCAGAACGATACTTTACTACATTCAGTTTATATCGCTTGTGTATCAAAACTATGGTACCCAGACCAACTATAGTAACAAACATGGCTTTCTAATATTGGAATGGCTCCAAAAGAAAACTCCCTGCAAAATCCTTTCACTTCAGCATATAAAGATAATAAAGCCTGATATTCATGTATAAGATCTAAGACTTATAGCTTATGATACTGTGAGGTATGCTAGCAGTTAATGAGGTTTGGGTACTATAAAGACGGGGACAGCAGGCTCCTAAAAACGATGGTTTCTGTCTACTGGACAATAAGTTGTCATTAACCAGCAGACAAAAATATGAACGTCAAAAGATTTTCAAATTTTAATTCAGAATTATCACATTCAGTTTTAGTAGGCTTCGAAGCTAGATTTGTGTTATGTAAAATGAAATATGATTAAGAACCTGGAACAATTAAAGAATAAATATTTTGTGATTGTACTGAGTTTCTTAGTTACCTGAGGGTGGGAACAATCGACACAATCCATGATGATCAGACACCTACCTCGGTCTGTGCAAGCTTGGCCCTGTCTACCTTCTGAGCGTCAGCACAGACACTGAGCCGAGGGACTGCAAGTTGTGGAATCTGTGATTTCCCTTCCTTGTCCTTATCTTTACCTTCCTTATCTGCAGGCAGACAGCATAATATTATGTATTGCTACACTGAGTAATATAAGGTAGCTTCCCTGCCATATAGTTTGGTCACAAAAGAATGGGTGAGTTTTGTAATTAAATGGTTTTCAGAATCTGTGTTTAGCCATTGGGATCTAACAGACTGTGAAGTGTTATGGTAAACAGCAGGTAGGAGCCCAGAGAGAACCACATAACTTTTTCGAGTTTTCTGTGGGAGTGAAAACTGAAATCATAATGTTTTGTGTCATGACACAAATTACTTGGTGTCAGGGCAGAGAGGGGCATAATTTAAAAAGCGTAACATTAAGTTTTCCTCTGTATTTGGAGTATGGTGTTGTGGGCTATCATCACATTGTGAGACTACAACTCGTAGTCTGGCAGATAGGTAACAGTGTTTCACAGAAACCTACTGATCCATCTTCGGGGTAGAAATAACGAGTGGAAATAATGTAGCCTAATAGGTAGGTATCAATCATTATTATTGTTATCATTCTTCTTCTTCTTCCTCTCCTCCTCCTCCTCCTCCTCCTTCTACTCCTTCTCCTCCTCCTCCTTCTTCTTTTTCTTCTTCTTCTCCTCCTTCTCCTTCTCCTTCTCCTCCTTCTTCTTTTTCTTCTCCTTCTCCTTCTCCTCCTCCTCCTCCTCCTCCTCCTCGTTCTCCTTCTTCTTCGTCCTCCTCCTCCTTCCTCCTCTTCCCCTTCTTCTCCTTCTTCTCCTCCTCCTCCTCCTTCATTGGCATATGGTTCTTATAGTCAAACCAGTGCCTTCTTCAGAATGATAGCCCATACAGATCTGTCTTCTGCTTTCTTCCTCAATCTCTAGACACCTGTCAGCTTCAGATCATTCTCACTACTGTCTAACCACCTTAATTTGGACTTCCTGTTTTCTTTTTCTATCTGCTTTCCCCAGAAATACTTTCTATATGGTCCTATCATCAGACATTCTTACCAGGTGACCAGCCCATTCTTGTCTCTTACTTTTTTTGTTGTTACAGTATTTGGTTTTCTATACATAAACTGCAATTCATCATTGGTTCAGATTCTACTGCTATTTTGATCTTTCAATGGACCATATATGTATTTTTCTGAGTGTTTTTTCACTCTCATATTTTGGGATCATTTCTTTTGCTGTGTCATTGCCCATGTTTCACAATCATACAACACTAGAGGTTTAACTGTTGTAGTACATATTTTTAGTTTTGTGTCTTTTGATATATATCTAGTTCTTGTAATTTTTGAGAAAGCCTGATAAGATCGATTCCCTGCTGTTATTCTTGCTGGAAAACTCTTCCACAATCCTTATCATAAGTAAACAATGACACCAAATATTTACATTCTGATATTTCTTGATATTCTTCTTAATTGATGTTCTGGACATTAGGTTGTATATATTTGTGTTTGAGTTTTGAAGTATTTATGAACTTCGTTTTGTCTACACTTATCTTCTGACCTACAACATTAGTCAGTTCTTCCATTTCTTGAATTACTTTGTTGATTACCTCCATTAGATATGTTTGAATGCTCGAGATAAATATGTTGCTTCAACCTTCAGGGAAGAAAAGTGGCAGCTGATACTCATGCAGACTGGTCGATAGAACCAACCAACACTGTAGAGACAACAGGTTCCTCTATAACGTTAACACCTGTCTACAATCATGAGGTAGAACGCCACTTCTACCCTGAAGAAGGAGGCAACAGAATCCTTTGAAATTAGTACCAATGATGGTACCTGTCCATTAAACTAAATGGTGTCACATCTCAGATCACCATGATCATAATCTTTACCAGCAAGAGAATGTCTAGTTTTCAATGTGCTAAGCTTGATTTGAAGAATTCTATTGCATGACTGCCCAGTCTGCACCTCTAGGCTGACAGAGACAGAGACATGGCATGAAGTGTAAAAAAGGTGAGTGAGGGTTATATTGTAGGGTCAGATTTATGTATAAGTTAGACAAACTACTGCTTAAGGCCTCATATTACAAGGGGCCTTAGTCAGGCCGCCTCACTAAAAAAAATTAATGCATTCATAAATCATGAAAATCACAATACAAAATAATAACTATTGTTATTATGATCCACTAGTTGCAGTTTTTTTTATGTTTTCATTTACTCTAAATACTAATACTATACACTGTTACTTCTTTTGTGTTCTTATTACCATCATCAATTTAGCAATTAATAAAAATATATGGATGTAATGTAATATTTTATACATACCATTCTGCAAGCCTGAAGAACTGTCAAACCTAAAATACAGTAGAGTGGGAGGAGCCTCTTAAATGTTACAGCTTAAGGGCCACAGAAAGCTTAAGTCCAGCTCTGGTTATGCGTCTGTTAAAAGCACAAACATTTTTAATCGCCTTCCTTATTCCATATTTCTTTGGGCTGTTATCTTTAGCAGTGGCCAATCTGTCACACCCTTTCACTGTCAGTGATGAAAATTATATAAATTTTCTATGTAAAGGGCAATATTCAGCAGGATGTCAGAAGTTTTACATCAACGCAATATTTGCCACTGTACATATAAGAATGCATTTGTTATAACCTAAAAATTAAATTTGTACTGAACTCATTAATTAAAGAAGTCTGTTAAACATGTCCTGTTCTACATCTGCATAGGTAGTGAAACACTTCTATCTATAAATTATAGGATTAATTTTCGTAATTTTGTTTGTGTATGTGTGTGTGTGTATTTGTGTATGTACACACACACACACATACATATATATGCGTGCTCTCTCTCTCTCTCTCTCTCACATATGCACACTCTCTCTCTCACTCTCACTCACACATATATGCTCTCTCTCTATCTCACACACACACACACACACACAATCACACACTCACACTCACACACTCACACACACACACATATATCAGTTTCAGAAATTTAGTAGCATCCTGAGTATTAGAAGACTGCAATATGTGACATCACATTTTCACCCACGACAGTGAAAGTGTTAACAATGGATTTGATACCAAGTTTCTGTGTTAATTATTTGTGTCATAGTTTTATTTTTGCACTGTTCAGGAGAAATTACCTGATATGGCTTAACATTACCTTAAGATGAAGATGAAGAAAATTCATAAAACTTGTAGCCACAAGGAGGTGGCATCAATGTTTATCATTTAACTACATAAAACCTTAAAAAGAACAGATTAATTATTTGGATATCAGTTTTTGGCTGTCAGACAATCTAGCAACAATCATTGCCCAAAATATCAATGACTGTTTTGCAAACATATAAACAGTGCTTAATGAGAGAATTCTCTACATAACTCTGTTGAAGGCAACCATTTTACATTCTAATACTGAAATGCTTTGTACAAAGCAAAATGGAATTAACAAACAAATGCCTGTTATTCACTGAATGTAGACCTAGTGCTTTGTTGAATTAGGGTTGTTTGTTTAATTCTTTGTTTATTTCATGACATCTTCAATAGCTCAGACTATATAGCAATAATACTCAGCATATGGATCATGGAATTGTCAGTAGTAGATGTGATCACAGATCATATTGTGTGGTTATGCTGACATACAATAAGAGAATAACCTTTTTCCTATAACTAGATAAGAGATGAATAATTGATGTGTTACAGGAACTGACATTTTCATTCAGCCAGAAATGTATGTTAATACAGTATTTATTTTAATTCAGTATATGCAGTTCTTTGAGACTTTCTTTTCTTTGGCAAGCAATAGTAACAGGAGCTGTATGCTAGTACAGGCATTAAGTAGACATTGCCTTTTTCTTGAGAAACTTTAATACTGATTCTCATTTAATTTCAGTTTTGCTGGGATCTTTGTAACACATTGTGTTATCAATGGTTATCTAGGTACTTGTCAGTTGACAAGGCATACATCCCAGAGGACGTGTATCTTCAGCATCACTGCTGTCAGAACTTCAAACCTCACAGAATATAGTGTTTCTAAGCCAGTGTCGGCATTAGCAAATGCAGAGCCCGACTGTATTCCTTGTGATTGGCCTCTACATGTTAATGTGCTCAACCAAAAAAGGACTAAACTTTTTGGTATATAAACGTAAGTTTCAATAAAATCTTACACTGCTTAATTTTTTATTTACTTTTAATCAAGTGATTTGTCAAAGGCATAATTTATTTAATTTCAAAATAATTAGAACAAACAATTACATTTTTCTCCCTGTTTGTTCAGTGAAATCTTTCACAATCTTCTCATACTTTAAATATAAAGTCAATACAAGAGCTTTGTGTGGTATCACACTGTGTATTTTTAAATATTACATACGTGCAAATCCACCATGAGAACGGGACCTGGTTGCGTCAAATAGGTTCATTCAGCCCATGGCCAGCCCTGTCAAAGCTGCATATGGAGCAGAATGTCTTGTAACCGGCTATGGAACAAAGTTCTACCTTCAGACAGAGATGCCAAAAATGGGGCCATATGCTGGAGGCTTCTAGTTTATGCTAATTATGAGGCAGGTGAAATTTGGGCACTTGATTTGGGATCACTTCTCTCTAGTAATCAAGGTGTGAAGGAAGTGTGTGTGGGCCGGGTAGCTCAGTCGGTATAACGACTGACTATGGGCTGGACGGTCCGGGATCGAATCCCGGTGGGGACGAGATTTTCTGCCCGTCCAGAGTGGCCCTGGAGCCCACCCAGCCTTCCGGGGCTTTCCCGGGAGTAAAGTGCGCCCGGGGCGTGCTGCTGACCACTCATCCCGTTCTAGTGCCGCGGTCATGGAAGAGTAGAGCTATACCTCTACCCACCTTCTGGGCCACACCGGGCCTGTAACGGGATCACTTACAAGGAAGTGTGTAGCATTTTGAACTCAAAGGCTTGAAGAACACATGAAGTTCAAATATTGCAGGCACCAGACTGGCGGCACACTTCGTGACCAAGGCATTGGAGGAAAAATCCCGCAACTTCTGTTGTCCCGTTGCAGCTGGTTCTTTAAGATGTGAAATGGTGGGTGAGGGCAATGGATCAACTGGTGGAAGTAAAACACCGACAGAATGACAAGGCTTCTGCACGCGATTTCGAGGTTCCGGGGCCAAAGCGGGAACAGCCAGATTCGAGATATGAAACTCTTGAACGCAAAGCAGGCCTTAGGTATAGCGATGCCTGGGGCTGGTTGAGTATGAGTGAGAGAACTCTGATATCGGCAGTAGTTAGTTCGTGTCTTCGTGCTTGCAGTTTGGTGCAAGTCCAACGTTCATGAAATATACTTTAAACTGGCGGTAAGAAATTATTTCAGATGTTTGTATTAGAGAACCGTGAAAATGCAGAATTTGTTACTGGCGAAAACCGTAATTGTTACGCAATTCATAACACTACAAATAAGTGAACACAGAACACCTGTCTACATCAGTGCCATGAAACACAAAGGGATGGATCAAATAACCTAATGACCAGACACCACATACCTGTGGATTAAACTCTCATCTAGAGAGCGGATTCATGGATGTCCAGACAAGACGCCGTAAATATTCCTTCGGGATAAACCTGTTGTTCCCGACCGGACATCTACATCCATTCAAATCTACAGCCATGGGCAGTAAATCTGAGGGACAGTTAGATTCTACAGGTATGGATTACTGAACGTGCAGTACACTCTTAAAGGAGTAAGAAACTGTCAAAAACTTTTCACGTTTATGTAGACTAATTAAATAGCAGTATTGTTAATGAAATATGGAAGTAACATATATATATATATGGCAAAGGAGAAATTTAAATCTGAATAGAAAAACATGTTAAGTGGCAGGGGGAAGGGGGGGGGGCAATATTAAGATAAATGCAAGGCAATTGGTTACATCTGACAGGTCCCTGGAGATGCTCACCAGACATGCAGGGTAGCTGTAAATATATTGCTGACAGATTATCGTCCAGCTTAGGTGCTGGGTAAGGGGCTAAATTATTCTTACCTTCACAAACAGCATGTAACAGAATATAAAGATGAGATATATGAGAAACAGATATATCAGTTTGATGAGTAAACCTAAAAGAAAGAGACCACTTAGAAGTCACTGACATAGATGGATCACATTAAAATTGTTCAAAAAATAAGGTGGAATGGTATGGAATGAATTGAAGTGACTCAGCACAGGAAGAATCTGTGGGCCTTTGCTGACAGGGTAGTGAATCTTTAGGAGCCATGTATGATGAGGAATTTCTTGAGTGGAGCTCTGTTCTGTACAATTAATAAGGGAAATAGAATGTATTAATATAATGCAGCAGAATGACACAAATTGGCATAACTTTCAGAGTTCTGACTAACAATGTTAAACCTTGAGATTTCACACTACCAATGGTCTTCAGTTTTAAAGTGATCATAAAGGAATTTTAGTGTTTTTAAACAGTCTGACAGCCAAGTCCTGAGAAGGTAAAGCTACTTAATTCTAGGCAGCTCACTCGAACAGTCTTGTGAGGAGGACCACTTCTTCTTGTCATCAGCAGTGAGCTGGGAGTGCTGCTTGCGTATGGATCGGCCCCAGCCAGCTGTCAGGTTGCCAAGGCGAGTAAATGCTCGTTTGACCATGGGTGAACTAGGCACACTTTTGGGCCTGCAGAGTGAGACAAGGCACAGCTCCTCACCAAACACACGTGAAACAACATGGCGCTCGTGTTGGGTTGGGAAACAGGAAAGCATGAACAAGCACAACAAAACAAAACAAAACAAAAAAACCTGCCTGCCAAAGCTGAAAATGTGGCTGTTATTAACTTGGTCTACTTAATTTTGAGTTATATTGAAAGAAGTTGTGTTTAAAAAGTGTATTAGTGATTGTCACTGTATGATATTTAAAATATTACATGATCTGGCTAAGAAATTTAACCTTCAGCCAGTGCGGCATACAATCCACATGCCACTGTACAAGCATGGGGTTCATATTGCAAGACATGTATCACTCTCACCTGAAAGTAGCTACAAAACTTCGTCTTTACAGTGCTTGAACAAAGAAAGAGAGATGGGCTGAAATTCCAGATTAAAATGTTCATACTGACAAGGGTGGTAACTGTTATCGTGGACTCATATTTCATTTTATCATAATTCAATTCAATTCAATGCAGTTCTTACTGAGTGGCATGTCACTGTAGTTACTAATACAGGCAATAATCTAAATTGTACCAACTTTATATATAAAATTCCAAATCTATATATAAAATTAACAGTGTTTGTTGTATCAGAATGTGCAAGAAATGGTTCTAAAAGTATCTGAACAACATTATTCCATTACTGGGTGATGGAAATATGTTACTTATAAATAACGTTTGCTTCAAAGTGTCAAGAGATTACAGATGACCCATATCTTTAACAATGCAAGTTGTGATATGTCTAACACCTGGAGAATTAGCTTCTAACAACATAAAATTAAATAAAGGTTGTGTCTAAACAATCACTTATACACTTTGGACGTAAAAATTAGATGCTTTTAACTCTCAGCCATCTAACATTCATTCTGAAAACTCCACCCAAGCAGCTTTGATTAGAGAAAAAACAAAACCACCTTTTTTTCTCAACAGTTTTGTTTTTTTATTACTTTCTCTTTGGTTCTGCTACTATATACTCTTTATTCGTAAATGTGCTTCACATGTCTATGGAAACTCAATGCTGAACATAAAACTGAAATGTTTTATTAATCTGTGTAAGTTGTCTTTAGGAATATTTCATAACGACATGTATGACATATATTTATCATTTACACACTCAGAAGTGTATAGAAACTCTTAGATTTTAGTATAACAATTACCTTCTCCTTTAGAAATTTCAGTTAAAATTATTAAAATGTGAAAGTATGAATGATGAAGAAACAGTTGACAATAAATTTGGTGGTAAATGTTTTCTTTAATGTTGAGTTAAATTCATACCTGTTTGGACATGGTTAAATGTGTAGCATCTTGGAACGCTGCGTGTGGTAGTGTATCAGCTGTTTCTGCCATGATGTAGAGTTGTAAATGACAGTGGAATGATAATGAACATAAAGCACTGAAGCCTGAATTACTAAAACATGCAGAAGATAATGCAGAACATGCCACAAGAAACATTTCGGGCTTGGGAAAGCTCTACGTGTACTCTATTATAATTACTTGCACTTAACTTGCATAAGTACTTATTTTCCAATCAATAACAATGAAAAAAGACATACATGCAAACAGTACAGTAAATCAAATGGACATTCTAATAAATATGGGTTCTTAAATCTTCATTTGATGAGCAGTGAATATTCATTAAAAAATGGAATTTAACATCCCCAAAGCAGTTTTCACTTCCTCTGTTTTACATAAAGTCTAATTAACATAAAAATTCTTATGGGTTTTTTAATCGAAAGCAAAACAAAATGAGACTCAAACACCCCTCCTAAGCTCAGACATTGTTAAGTTTTGCTGACTTTCAAATATACCCAGTATACACTTCTGCAGAAATGAATATGGAATACTGGAAGTGAAGTCTGAGGTTTTTATGGTGGCGAGCAAGTCTTCAAAGACAGGCATCATGTGAGTTGACAGACATGTACTAATGCGTCAGAGAAACCAGCTGCACCCATCTTGAGGATAGAAAACTTGAGGATGGAGACAGCAGGTTCCTCAGGAATGACAGTACATATCCATGTGAATTATCTGGTGTCACATTCCAGAAATCCGTAATATGATTTTTGTAACTGAAGATAGCAATCTAACCTTCAGTAATGTGGGCATATGCGTACAGTCAATTGGTCCCTTCCTTTATACCTGGGAGAACCCCGACAGTATGTTGACAACGAATCAACCTGTTTTTAACGGAGCTTTTCCCGGTTTCCGCAAGACCCTCCACTTCAAAACTGTGACAGTACTTTAAACAGTGCAGACTATCTTCCAGAACTTCCCTGTGTACGCATTTCAGCAACCTGTCATTTGCTGGTTATTGTTTATACACAGTTCCATAACTGAATGTTTGACTGTTAGTATAGTACCTTGCATTATTTAGATCTGTGACGAGCGAAACCACACTCGTTATGAATGTACCAATGTGGCTTATGGTTTGGCATCGTGACACTACAGTAAAAAATGTGAAGACAAAATTGACCCTGTTTTTAATTAATCATTTTAAGGGCAGTGTTGCTGAAGATTCAAGTCTTCTGGGAAGTTACGCCGAGCCGTTGGGTGAAAAGTTGCCGATGTTTCGAAAGATCGCAGTGACTTCATATTCAGAGTCATCTTGGACTGCCTGAGCCTAAAGATGAAGGCACTAGGCTCTCTCGAAATGGTAGCAATTACCCAATGACACTGCGCCAAAATCCAGAAGACGGCAAATCTTCAAAGAAGAAACACAATGAAAGTCTCTCTACAAATATTTGCAGTATGGTATCTCTAGTGTGATCAGTAGCGCAACGACCGATCTGAGTCTGAAATCAAGAACATACGGACTAACGTGGTAAACAAAACAGCAAAAATCCCGCTCTGAAGAACTGAGTGAATTACTCCAAATCACCGTGACAGTTTTCATTCATTTTCTAACCACTTGCTTTTATAGATGCAAACATTTTTGTCGTGGTCCTTCCATTTAACCTTCATAACATTATTAAAATTATCAGTAATTTTTATTCTGCTAACGAAGTAAATCGCACGGGACTTGTTTATAGTGCAACGTTTTCCGTGTGAGTGTAGTTGACGGGTTTCTTCTCTCCTTAAATCTGCTCTTCATGAAATGGAGAAAAACAGTGTCAATATTAATGAACTTCACGACCTTAGTGAAAGACCGTACCCAAATCAACAATTTTAAACTGTAAATAACAAAGTCTACATTTTCGTCTCGTGAAACCACAAATACTGACAGCAGTTGGTTCAGATACAATCCATTCGATTTAAATCGCCTGATCACAAATTTAATACCTGCAAATCACAAACGTTTTAACGGGGACATTCTTATGACAGTCTGTTGTTTCCCAGAATTCATACGGTAATAATTACCAGTTATTTTGCTACCTGGGAGCCAAAACTAACAGTCACAGACACTATCAGTGGCCGTCACAGAAAGTCATTCATTAGCCAAATGACAGCGGCGTCTAACGTAATGCCCGTGTCACAAAAAGCTTAGTGAAAAAACAGCAACATCGAACTTTTTGCTGTCATTACGGAAAAGCCTTTCCCCAAAATTATATTTTTATATGTGTGTAAGCGAAGGGATTTTTCATGTGCGTTGGATTACTATATTTCCGTACATTTTCATCAGAATTAATACTAGGCGTTAAAACAGATAAATTCAGTGTTCACTAACAGTGATTCTGGCAACATACGACAAACCAACTTATGTTAACATAAACATTTCATGGTTTGTCAGACTGAGGTTCACTGGGGGAGGATGGGGTGAGTATCCAAAAGGGTCTCACACGTCATCCTTTTTTCGAGCGCACTTTGAGAATTCGCCGATGCCGGCGGCCGCGCGGTCTAAGCGTAGATCTGCGGCCGCTCGCTTGCTGGGATTGTGGGTTCGAATCCACCGGCGGCATAGACGTCTGTCCGTTGTCAATGTTGTATATTGCCAGGTAGCGGTCTCAGCGACGGGCCGATCTCCCTGTCCAGAGGAGTCCTACCGAATGTGGTGCATGCCTAACTGCGCATGATCTCGAAACCTTAACAACGAGGCGGCCTAGGTCCGAGTAGTGCTGTTGCGCCATACAAAAAAAAAAGTAACTGCCTTTTATCAACATTTCAGAATCTGACACGCCAATTCCGATTGAAAAAGAAACAATGAATCACGTTTTTGGTGAACATCAGGAACAAGAAATACAGGAAACCGACAATACCCTTAACTATGCCGACGGCCATAAAGAATCAATACCAACTTCATGCACTATATTACTTATTTTTTTGGTTAGTTCTCTGACATGTTTCGGCCGGACTTAATAGGCTATATTCAGGGAGGCTTCTATAATGTGTTCGGCGTTTGTTTCAACTCAAGTCCGTCCGAAACATTTCGGAGAACCAACATATAAATAATACAGTGTAACAAGTCGGTATTGCTTATTTGGGAATATAATTTAGCTGCACGGAAAATGTACTATGTTAAATATGTCGACAGCGTTATATCATACAAATGAGAATGCACAATCTCTGTTGGTCTTAAAGACCTTTGTGAGTTGTTTTAGATACATTAGGGACAAATCTTAATTTCAAATGATAATTATAGGAAATGGAGCCGGACATATACTGAGTGTCGCAGGTGCGTTTAGAAAAACGATTACTCACTGCTTTCCAGCATGATTAATATGCTTAATGCACACAACAAGTACCCTGTTTCTATTTACCATTTTGTTTGTCGTTCAATAATGGCGACTGATGATGCACGACTGCCTAGACATGCTATCAAATATTTACGTAGAAGATAATCTTATTACCGAGTAATCGGCAGCACGCAAATGCAGTAGCCGCGGCGTCCTGCCACTTACTCTAATTACTGTTGAAGCCTGTGCGTAACAGTATGGCGATGACACGCACAGGGTGTGCAAGAGAATATGTCACGGCTACTGAAGGAAAAGTGTTAAAACTAGCCAACATAATACAATAGGTGCATATCGTATACACAATGGACAGAAAAGATGGGCTTACGGGCCTGATCCGACCAGAAGTGTTAATATTAAATTGTATTAAATCACAGGCCTGTTAAAATAATTTGTTCAATGTGTATAGTCTAATTATAAATGCATGTACCTTTAACCTTTATTTACAACTGTGCATAATCATTTTTCTATATAACATCATCCATCTTCAATACATTTCAGCCAACGTTTAACAAGTTTTTGAATTCTGTCCTTAAAAATTTCTTTTTCTTTTTCCCGAAACGACTGCTTCCCCCAACTCGTCTTGCTTAACCTCCTGCACCCAGCGCCTACTGTGCTTAAATCAACACATTTATCCCCATACACTGTCTGCACACGGCGATGAATGTCGACGGCAGAAATTTTTTCCGCAGTCAAGCATTCAATAGCGGCATCATGTTTAAACCGCACGTCCTCATAGTCTTCCATTTCGACTGGCACTGAACCGGAGTTACGGATAGCTTGGGTTCAAGGTTACGTATGGAGGGGAGATACCACGTGACTGCGTGGAACAGATTTTAGTCAGTATTCTTTAATAAATTAAAAAAGACACGACAAAGGAGGAAAAACTTCTGAGACTGTCCTTGTATTTAACTAGTCGTAATATTGCAGTAAGGGGACCGCGGTAGCACAGCGATTAAGGTGCTGTGCTACAAATCGGAAGGTCGCTGGTTCGATTTCAGATGGTGTCATTGGAATTTTTCATTGACCCAATCCTTTCGACCGCACTACGGCCCTGGGGTCGACTCAGTCTCCAAACAGAAATGAGTACCAGGAGTACTTCCTGGGCCATTGTCACGTAATCTGGGAACCTTAACTTTCTGGAACACTCTGGACACCTCGGGCCTGTAATGGGACTGTTTTACTTTTTCAATATTGCAGTAATGGAAAGAAAAATACATTTCGGACTAGGCCGCTACATACACATTTTTTAAATTTAAACTTTGATAAGTCATTACTTTTTTCCCCCTCAAACAGGGCCCGCGCAAGCCTAAATTTCGTCCCAGGCGACGAGACATTCTGCGTCAACTTAAACCAAAGGCAACTGATTTTTACTGACAGCACAGTCATGATCACTTGCATGAAATTGTGAGACTGTGATTCCGCCCCTCCCTCCCTCCAACAAAAGAGGTTGGCAAACGTGCTGTAACCTACAATCGTGCTGCATCCGACGGCCAAATGGGTCGACGGTGCTGTCGCGACTGCATTCTTCTTAACTCTGACTGCAGGCGGAATGTCTGCGTGAATGATCTGTACAGCTTACCTAAGCTGGAGATACGGCCAGCCTGCCAAAATAATTACCATTTCCTCGTAAAAAGTAGCAAGACCTCGAACATTACGGCTTTTGTTTAGGCCACGCCACGTAGTCCGATTACGAGGATCCTACTGCCTCGCGGTACGCCTACCACGATTATGGGGGCAAAACGTTCTTCTGAAGCGTCCATAAATATTCTCCAAATTAAACTGCATCTATCTCGGAGGGTAACTGCGCATTGTTACCGGCCGTGAAATACCTCAAATCGTGCATAAGCAGATTCCATCATAAGCGGGGTTTGCTCTTCTTGAGATCATCTCTCAATACGTAACGCGCAACTAATTTTCCACCATCGCTTACTAAAGCTCACTTCATGACTATCTGTGATCTTATACGGATTGACGAAATACAAATTATTAATTTGTTGCTCATTTTCAGCCTGCTGTTTGTCGCCTTGTAACAGCACAAGAGGAGGGAAGCCTTGAATGACGACTGTGCCTTTATGTGGAAAAAGAACCAGGAAATTTCAAGGTTTTGCTGAAAAACGCAAATATTTTCATGCAAAATTAACGGCCACTTCTCAGTCTGATGAAGTGTTTGCCCAGCAATGGCCATATTCAATGCGTTGATGGCCGAGGTGGGACAACAAAAATAATCACTCGTAGCTTCCATGAAATTAGTAGATTCCACTGTACAAACAAAAGCTGCGGACATTGCGACGTGTCAATGATGTTCAAGGGTCTTCAGCAGTCATGTACACACACAAATACTGAAGCCACTAAAATGAGGCTGACCATTAATCAGAACTCATGACGACCGGACCAAGACGAAGGGTTCTTGATGGATGTTACACACACATAACTGAAGCCGGAGCTTGGGAGTTCATAATGGATACTTAATTGGCTGATTAATGAATGAAAACTACGCAGTACCTAAGTTTATAAAAGTTGAAAAACGTAATCGTTTTGAAAGCTTCTTCTAGGAAGACTTGCTGGAATTACTGTTTACTTAATTAATGCCTCCACAAAATTGTAACGCCACAGATTAGATGCGTGGCCCCCAGTCAGCAGTAACAGTGCTAAATGGCTCTAAAGCTAACTTTAACAATTATGCATAAATTATACAGATAATTGTTGAAATCCATTGTGGAAGAGAAACTTTTGTGGTGAATGTAAGATACCGTACCATGCAACAGAAAACATGTTACGCGATTCAGTAATTTTCATTCTGCACAATATCGTTCACAGTGTCTGTGAGAAAGTGTATCCAAATTTTAAAGCGGAGTGCTTACAAAGGGTACTTTTTTTGGAATACTTATTTTTTGTAAAGCTGTGTTCTCTCCTACAATTTTCAGAGCAAACGACATTCGTGGAAACGCTTTCGATCGTGCTCATCGAGAGTTATTAGGCAAAACCTCATTACCATGCAAGTATTTCTTGGTCTAGAATAGGGGTGTCCAAACCGTGCAAAAATCTAGCAGCCACCTCAAAATTCTAGGCGCCAGAAGGATGACATGAAGCAAGTCCATACTGAGGATCCACAAATGCTAAGCCCCAGCGTACAACATTTATTCGTCATGGCGACCTGACGCCCGGGATTTGTGCAACTCTGGTACAGAAAGTTTTCAGTGGCACTAAATTACAGTTCCTTAAATTCGTGCCTATACACGTTTCCAAAATAAATACTTGCGACACTACACAATTTTTCCACATACACTTTAGGTTTCTTACACACAACAGTCAGCCTTTGTCAACTCTATAAAATTCCGAACAGAAGATAAAGTTTTGGAAACACAGCCCTATTTCTGTTGCGCCCTAAGATTTTATCTGGGCCATAAAATAACAAGACTGCAGTATGAGTTACACTAATATTTTATTTTAGCATCTTGGAAAGAGGTATTCCTAATCTGTTAAAACGTTAATAAACTGGATCTTTATACTCCTAAAAATTTCTTTAATGGTGAGTATTTGGAAAACCCGTAACTAATCATTCAGCGATAAATTTATAAACTGGTCCATTTTTCGTAATACAAATTAAATTCTGAAGTAATCACTAATATTAATTAATTACTCGCACTTAGAAAAGAAGATGTTGAAGTTACATATGGAAAATTCATACATGGACAAAAGTAAGTTTAGAAGTTTGTATCAGACTAATAAATAGTATTAAAGGCACATTTATCTGCTTCGAAAGCTCTGAAGAAATAAATTGTATAATTACTGTAAAAGGCAAGGTAAAACCTTCAAAAATTACTTTAGCAAGTACCCTAGAAAGACATGTGTTAGTTTATTTCGCATTCAGGTTGTAAAAAGTTCCAATTTAAATTCATTAGGTAAAGTGAAGGAGGAATTTAGGGAACTTAATTGGTAGACAAAATTAAGGAAGGTGGATTTGTGGAATAAATTAAGGGAAAGGGCACAAACAGAAACAATTTCCTCGGAAGAAATAAAACCAAATTTGTAATAGCTGTGTTAATTGAGTTTCTGGCTGGCGGCATTGCAGTTCAGACATTATGAACGGTATTTTATTTTCATGCAATATTGCACAGATGTCAAAAACTTTTGCTTGTTAATTAATTCTTCATTAATCTGCATTTCTCTATCGGTGACATATAATTGTGCAAAAGTATACGAATATATACGTTAGAAATAAAAACCACATTTACATATTTAAATTCCTCGCTTCCCACAAACTAAGAACATCTCAGAAGAAGACATCCATATAAGGAAGAGTATAACAGAAAGTGTCCTTTAGAGCAAGCACGGTAGCAAGTATAACAAAAAGTGTCCTTTAGAGCAGGAACGGTAGCAAGTCAGTACACGCTCACACCGAAACAATAAGTTGTAGATTAATTCAATTTAAAGCTTATCCCTTTGGTTTATGACAACTGGATACACTTTTCTTGCAAATGTAAGGAAACTGCTATTATGGAGTAAGAACGAGGCACGAACGAGAATACATAAGTTCCAGAAGACTGGGGTTCACAGCTTTATCGAAAGAGAACATAACGTAAAAAGGAGAAGCACGTTTCAATAACATCGTAACATTCACAACATCCCCAATGGAACTAAATTTTGTAGGCTATTTGAAATTGTTTACAACTTCAGCCAAGAAGGGAAATTGGAATCTTCTCAGATTAAGAGGATCCTCAGAAACTCTGTCAAACGAAACTCTGCGCAGGCTTGTGTCTTTCCTTGCATTTATTAACCTACCTTTATTTTAAGAGCAAGCAGGTTTAAGAGACCGCCATATTATGTATGTGCGTGCTTGTGTGTGTGTATGTGTATGTGTATGTGTGTGTATGTATATATGTATGTGTGTGTGTATGTGTGTATGTGTGTGTATGTGTGTATGTGTGTATGTGTGTATGTATGTATGTATGTATGTATGTATGTATGTATGTATGTATGTATGTATGTATGTATGTATGTATGTATGTATGTATGTATGTATGTATGT
>Ga0123355_10005928_pt1 | contig 18003 bp, 13 predicted proteins | sample TergutEmb28metaG_3_FD_89872 | JGI IMG/M metagenome (GOLD analysis project Ga0123355, IMG submission 89872) | Embiratermes neotenicus P1 segment gut microbial communities from Petit-Saut dam, French Guiana - Emb289 P1 | ecosystem: Host-associated > Arthropoda: Insects > Digestive system > Gut ... | reverse complement strand
GCGGTCAGCATGTTGGCGGTCAGGGCCAGGTGGAGCATCTCCTGGCCGGCCACCCCCAGAATGGTGGACCGCCAGCGTTGGACCGCCGCCAGCTGGTCCTCGTTTACGCCCTCGTCGACCTGGTCCTTGAGACTGAAGGCGGCGAAAAGGTACTCGCACATCAGGCCGTGCTCGAGTTCCGCGGCCTCACAGATCATGTAAATCAACGCTTCGCGATGTTCGATCACCAGGCCGGGTTCGGCCGTCACCGGCCGGACGCTCCTTGTCTGGATGACGTGGGACAGCATGGCCACTCCTCATTGGGCGCGAGTCAGGGGCCGCGGCCGGGCGCTGGCCGGTCCCGTCCGCCGGACGCATTACGGGGGCGAACACGAGATTACATCGTGGCCTATCGCGTCGCAGATGAATTAGAACAAGTCGGCGATCACCGTGCCGTCGGGCTCTGCAACCCGGGCGCTGCCCGTAGTTTCCCGGGGCTCGGGCTATGAGCCCACCTTGGCGTCTTGCCAGAAGATCTCGTACTGATCTGTGGTCAGACCGGGAGCGGAGACGCCCTTGGCGACCAGATCGTACTGCGGGACGGTGAACAGGAACGGCCCGTAGGCCTTGGAGGCAATGTAGGCGAAGGTCTTCGTATAGGCCTTCTCCATTGCGCTCTTGGAAACCTGTTGAGCCGCCGTCGTGATCAATTGGTCCAATTTCGGATCGGCGACACCACTGAAGGGAGCCTTGGATTCGAACCGGAACACGAGGCCGACGCCCAGCCCGGGGGCGAACCCGCCGGCCTGCTGGAGGTACGCCTGCCAGTTGTGGCTCTCCATGGTGTTGACGATCTCGGGGAGGGGGCCGTCGCTGAGCGTCGCTTTGATCCCCGCCTGCGCCCACTGTGCCTTGAGCACGCTCAACATCTGCACGTCCGCCGTGTAGGAGGCGCCCCTGAGGCTTATCGTCAGCCCACCGAGCTGTTTGACCAAGGCCTTTGCCTTTGCGAGGTCATAGGTCCGAAAGCCGTTCACCTTGGGGATGAAAATCAGGCCGCCCGGTTCCGTCCCCGTCTCCGTCACGGTGCCGGCGCCGTCCGTGATCCCCTTGCTGATCGGCGCCGGATCCGTCGCGTAGTAGATGGCTTCGCGAGCCTTGATGTTGTTGAACGGGGCGGCCTGCGTGTTCAACTGGATCACGTACGCACCGAGGGCGCTCGGGACCTGGCTGACCTGGAGTTGCTTGCGTGCCTGGGGGAGCAGGGAGTACGTGCTGATGTCCTCGTACGCCTGCCCCTGGCCGGCGAGGAGGGCCTCGTAGGCCGACTCGTCCGTGGCCGTGGTCTCGAACGTGATCTTGCTGAGATAGGGGAGGCCCTTCTGCCAGTAGTCGGGGTTCCTCGTCAGGACAAGCTTCGTGTTCGGGGTGGCGCTGACCACGCTGAACGGACCGGCACCGACCGGGTGGAGCGCGAAACCCGCTTTGCCCTCCTTCTGGAGTGCGGTCGGCGAATACACATAGAACTGGGCCATCGCGTAGGGGAACTGACCGTCCTTCTTTGTCAGGTCGACCTGCACGGTGTCCGGCCCCGTCGCCGACACCGAGGCGATCGGGAGGTTGATCAGGCACGGACACCCGTTGGAAGGAAGGATCGCCCGCTTGATGTTGGCCACCACGGACGCCGCGTCGAGCGGCGTCCCGTCCGTAAATTTCACGCCCGGCCGGATTGTCATGGTGAATTGCTTGCCACCCTCGGTGAGCTTGTAGCCGGTGGCCAGGTCGTCGACCAGCTTCCCCCCGGGTCCGATCTCGAAGAGATTGCCGTAGATCGCATTGAGGAACGAGCCGGCGACCGTGCTCGCCACCGGGTCGAGCCCGGTCCAGCTCCCATAGACGCTGTTCTCGAGCACCGTGATGGAGTGCGTGCCCGGCGTCGCGGCGCTCGCCGTGGCAGCGCTCGCCCCCATGGGTGCGACGAGCGCGACACACGCCGCCGCACTGACGGCGATCGAGGCGCGTCGACGTGTACTGGTCTTCCGACCGAGTCGGTCTGGCAGTTTCATTGTTTCCCCCCTGCGGGTTCGGAGAGCCCCGGTTTGCAGTGTCGGCGCGGACTCCGTATTGCCTCGTCTGGCCACTCACGGTAGCTTCCCGCGGAAGATCTCGCACTGAGCGTTCGTCAGGCCCGGGACCGGAAACCGGGCCGATGCCCGGCCCAGGTACCGCGGGTTCGGCCGCCGGCCACTCCGGGACGGGACCCGTCCCACGCGGATAGCCTGCTACAAAATCGCGTAGGACCCGTCCGGTGCAGGGCATGGTTCGAGCCAGGGGGAAGCTATGGACACACGGCCTGTGTACACGTTGAGCACGAAGCCTGAGGTGCTGGCGAGCCACGATGAGGCCGTCGATCGGGCCCGTGCGCTCGGGGATCGGCTGCGTGAGCGGTTGTGGGAGGGTGACACGCTGCGGCGCCAGCCTGACCAGACTGTTGCGGACATCTTGGAGTCGGGTCTGTATGGCGTGATGAAGCCCAAGCGCTACGGGGGGTCAGAGCTCGGGACGGAGAGCCTGATCGACGTGACCATCGAGCTGGCTTCTGCGGACCCGTCGACGGGCTGGGTCTACATGTTGTGGGCGGCACACATGTGGCTGCAGGCCCTGTGGCCGGTGAAGGCGCTGGATGAGATGTGGGCGAACCCGAACAGTCTGGCTTCCTCGGTGGTGAGCACGATCGGCGATGTGACCAAGGTCGACGGCGGTTATCACTGGAGTGGCCGTGGCTTGTTCTCGAGCGGCGTCGACCACTGTGACTGGCTGACCGCAGCGGTGCCGATCAAGGAGGGCGACGAGGTGGTCGACCACCGGTGGATGCTGCTCCCGCGTGAGGACTTCGAGATCGTCGACGACTGGCACACGGTGGGACTGCGTGGCACGGGCAGCAAGACCATCGTCGTGGACGATGTCTTCGTGCCGGAGTACCGCACGGTGTCGACCGAGTCCATCGTGGCCGGCGAGGCGCCGGGGCGGGAGGTGAACACGCACCCGATGTATGGCGCTCCGATGGGCGCGAACTTCACCGGGGCGATGTCCGTGCCAGCGTTGGGCGCGGCGAAGGGCCTGGTCGAGCTGTTCCGGGCGCGTCTCGAGTCCCGGGTGCAGAGCCCGGATCGGACCAATAGCCCGTATGTGGGCGACGGGACGGGGACGACGATGGCGCGTTTCGCCGAGGTCGCCGCTTCGCTCGACGCGAGCTATTCGCTGCTTGTTTGGAATGCGGCTCATTACGCGTGCGCTCCTGCCAAGGGCGTCACGCCGGTTGAGGGTGAGAAGTTGCGGCGAGACATGACCTTCACGGCTCAGGAGGCCCGTCGCGCCGCGAATCGCCTGTTCGAGGAGTGTGGTGGCAGTGGGTTGGGTGAATCCTCGCTGCTGGCGCATTTCTGGCGGGACACGAATGCGGCTGCGGCTCACCGTGGTCTCACCTGGGACTGGCAGGGCGATTCGTGGACCAAGGCGGCCGTGGGCCTTCCGGTGACTCCGCTCAGGTAGATTTGCTGGCGGGGCTTGGACTCCTAGGAGTGTGGATCAGCGTTTCTTGCGTGAGAAAGAGAGGGGAGCCATGTCGGTCCCGATGTCCCAAGAGCAGTTCATGGAGATCTACGAAAAGGCCGGTCCGGGTGGGCTCGCGGGGAAGACCGTCCCGCAGGCGCCGCCACCGGAGCCGGGCGAGTTGAAGCAGACGCTGCATGAGATCGAGGGACCCTATTTTCGGTTGGGCGCTCCGGAGCGGAATGTGCTGCTCGAGGAGGGGGACAAGCCTGAGCTGATCGTGTCGGGTCGGGTGCTGAACGAGAAGGGTGTTCCGATCCCGCATGCCTGCCTGAATGTGTGGATGAGTGACCACGCCGGCAACTACGACATGGTCGGGCACCGCTACACCGGTTACTTCTACGCTGACGACGAAGGGCGCTACGAGTTCACCTCGATTATTCCCGGGTGCTACTTCCCCCGCGACGCCAAGCACATTCACGTCAAGGTCCAGGCGGTCAGCCAGCCGATTACCGCCCAGCTTTATATTGAGGGCGAGCCGGGGACCGAGGACGACCCGTTCTTCTCGGAGGAGACGCTCGTTCGTTGCAAGGTCGACGACAACGGCGTGAAGCACGGCACGTTCGACTTCGTGATCAAGCAGGTCACGACGGCTGAGAACGTCACGCCCGAGAGTCTTGCCGCGGTCATCTGACAGGTCAGGCGTGGCGGGCGCCGCCCTCCACGTGGATGGTTTCGCCCGAGACGAACCCGGCGCCGAGCAGCAAGACGGCGACGTCGGCGATGTCGTCGCTGGTGCCGACGCGCCCGGCCAGGTTCGACGCAGCAGCATCATCGAGCAGGCCCCGCTTGGCGTCGGTGCCGAGGGCGTCCCACGTACCGGAGTCGATGATGCCCGGCGAGATCGCGTTCACCCGGATCGGCGCGAGTTCCTTGGCCAGGTGCGAGGCGAGGAACGATACCGCCCCGTTCGTCACCCCCATCACCGCGAACTCCGGGGCCGGCTTCCAGGCCGCGACACCGGAGAACAGCAGGATCGATCCGGTTGGTGGCAGGATCGGCGCGAAGTGCTTGGCGAGCAGCAGCGGGCCGACCACCTTCGCCTCGAACGCGGCGACGATCCGGTCATGCTCCAACTTCTCCACCGGAACGTTGTGATGGGCGGCCGCGGTCACGACCAGATGGTCGACTGCACCTAGCCAGGCGGCCGCCGCAGCAATCGTTTCTTCGTTGGCGACGTCGAGGGACACCGCCTGCCCGTGAGGCAGGTCCGCCGCGACACGCGACGCGGCCTCCAGGTCGCGGGCCCCGATCGTGACCCGGGCCCCGGCGGCGGCCGCTCGCCTCGCGACCGCCTCACCCAGATACTTCGACCCACCGATCACCAGCACCTGCTGGCCGGCCAGTTCTTCGCTCATCGTGGTCTCCATTCATTCTGCTAACGCTCAAACGAGCCGCCGAGAGGCTCTTTCGCCCCCGGCCCTCACTGATCTCGGCCCCATACTGTGGGGCCGCTCAACAGCGGATGCGGTGATGGCAACGGGGACCCTCAGATCCAGCCGGCCCGCGTGGCATAGGCGGCCGCCCCCGCGCGCGAGGAGTATCCGAGGCGGGTGCGAACGTTGGCGACGTGACGATGCACGGTGTGAGCACTGAGGACCAGTCGCTGGGCGATGGCGGCGTCGTTGAGGCCTTCCGCCACCAGCGCCAGCACCTCTCGCTCCCTCGGGGTCAAGGAGATCGGCCTCCCATTGCGAGGATTCGCGCCGAACGAGGGCCTTAAGGGGGATCCGAAGAACTCGCCGCCCAGACGCAGTACGGCGGCGGTGTCGCCGTACCACGGCTGATGCTGGGACCCCTCGAGCACCAGAAATCGCGACCCCGGAATAAGCGACGCGAGCATCCGGCCTCGCTCCAGCGCTACCACCGGGTCGTCACGACGGTGTAATACCAGTGTCGGCGCAGTGATTCGCCCCAGGGCGTCGCGCAAATCCGTTCCTTCCCACAACTCGAGCAGCGAGGCGGCCACCTCCCCATCGCACGACTCGCGGCGCAGCCCTGCAAACCAATCGCTCAAGTCCCTGTCCGCACCAGGGAGGAACGCCGCGGTGAGCAAACGCGCCCCCAAATCCCAATTGGCTCGCAACACGCCACCCACCGACTCGAGCAGCGGCTCCCCGTTCCACCCGCCGGCGGCATACGCGCCAAAGAGCAAGAGCCGCTTCACCCACTTCGGCCGGCGGGCCGCCCACGCGGCGGCGACCACTCCCCCGTAGGAGAACCCAAAGAAGCTTGGCCGCGCCAAGCCGAGATGGTCGACGATCGCGTCCAGCACGTCGACCTCGAACTCGAGCGTCCAGGTGTCGGAGGTGCGAGACCGATCCGACATACCCGTGCCCAGACGGTCGTAACGTACCAACGTAAACTTCGACGCCAGGGCCTGGTAAAAGGAGCGCATCGAGCCGCTCTCGAACTCCATCTCGAGGTGACCGAATGACGGTTGCGGAAATACCAAGGGAGGCCCGTGGCCTGAGGTCGAGTACGCCACCACGGAGTTGCCGAACCGGAAGAAGTTGCTCCTCTCTGCGCTCACGGTGTCTCACCCTCAACTCGAAGATTTGCCGACGGCTGGCCGCATTACCCTGGACCCCGGAGGCGCCGGGGAACGAGGGGCCTTTCTCCGCTCCGGGGTCCTGTAGCCGCACGCACAAGCATCTCAGGATCGGTCTCCGATCGGCATTACCCGTTCAGGTAGTTTTTCGCCATGGCAGTCCGACCGACCGGTCGGGTGGTCGCCGACGTGTGCCCGCATCGCGCAGGTAACGTCACGATGTGGCCGTGGGTTTTGCGTTCGGGGGAGCTCCCTCGAGAGGACACCGCTGATGGCTCGACCCGTCCGGGGACGCAAGTCCGAGCTGGCGACCCTCGGGGGGCTGGTCGAAGCGGCCGGTGCCGGCGAGGGCGGCCTGGCAATCTTGGAAGGTCCTCCCGGTATAGGCAAGAGCAGGCTCCTCGCCGAGACGATCGCCTTCGCCCGCGAACGAGGGCTCGTCGTGGCGACCGGCCGCGCCGACGAGCTGGACCAGATGACGCCGTGGGGACCTCTGCTTGTCGCCCTGTCGTCGACCGACCCTGCGATCGTGAGCCCGGCTGACCTCAAGCTGCTCAGCGGGCTGGCTGACATGCGTCTGGAAGTCCTCGAGCATCTTCGCACCGCGCTGGAGGGCGCCGCTCGCGAGCGGCCGTTACTGATCGCGATCGATGACCTTCATTGGGCGGATCCATCGACGTTGCTCGCACTCGGCTCCCTCGCGCCCGAGCTGTTCTCTTATCCGATCGTCTGGTTGCTGGCCCGCCGACCATTTCCCACCTCTTCGCAGATGGACGCCCTGCTCGATCGGCTCCCCACGGGAGACACACGGCGCCTGCCGCTCGAGCCGCTCGATAGGGAGGCGACGACGGCTCTCGCGGCGGACGTCTTGGGCCGCAGCCCGGACACCAATCTCGCCGTGCTCGTCGCCCAGGCCGAAGGAAATCCATTGTATATCGTGGAAATCCTGCGAAATGCCGGCGATTGGCAGGGGGTCGATGGGCTCTCCGTGTCGGATCGCGACGCCCGTGTGGCCAGGTCACTCGCCTCGACCATCGCCGCCCATCTCCGGTCGGTGTCGGAGACGTCAAAGGGCGTCGTGCGCGTGGCCTCAGTCCTGGGCCGGAACTTCTCGGTCGCCGAACTGTCCGCCGTGACCGGCCAGCCCGCCAGCGAGCTGCTTGCCCCCCTAACCGAGGCCCTGGCCGCAGACGTGCTCGTAGAAGATGGTCCCCAGCTGGCCTTTCGGCATGAGCTGTTGCGCCGGGGGGTGTACGACGACCTGCCAGCCGCCCTGCGGCCGGCGCTCCACCGGCAGGCGGCCACCGCTCTGCTCACCCTCGGGGCGCCCGTCATCCGGGTGGCGAACCAGCTCGCCTTCGGCGCCCTCCCAGGCGATGAGCAGGCGATCGAAGCGTTGGGCCAGGCTTCGAGCGACCTGTTCGGGACGTCGCCCACCGCCGCCGCTGACCTCTCGCTGCGCATGCTCGAGCTGATCGGGCCAGACGATCCGCGCCGGCCTTCGTTCGTGGCCACGACCGTCCAGATGCTGGGCTGGGCGGGTCGCCTGGGCGAAGCGCGTCAGCTGGGCGACGAGTATGTCGCCAAGGGGACACCGTCCCTGGAGCTGGCGGCAGAAATACAGGTGGGCATCGTCCGGGCCTGGGCGATGAGCACCACCCTGCCCTACCCGACGCCGCTTCAGGATCGGCTGATGACCGACCCGGCCGTGCCGGAAGCCACTCGTGGAAGACTCATCGCGTTCGACGCCATGGGCTCGATGCTGACCCAGCCCGAGCCAACCGTCGATCGGGCCCTGCGGACGGCCCGCCGCCTCGTCGCCGGCTCCGGCGATGAGACAGACCTGGCGGTCGTGGAGGCCGTGCGCGTCGCGCTCGCCACTGAGCACGGACAACTCGCTGACGCCGTGCGGATCGCCGAGTTGCCGGTCGGTACGACGGAGGGTCCCCTTTCGGTCCGGGCCACCGGTTTGCAGGACATGGAGGTGGCGCGCGTCCTGACCGCCACCGGAGAGCCGGCGGCCGCACTCGAGGCGATCGCGCGGGCGCTCGACGCAGCCACTTCGTCCGGGTTTACCGTGATCGTGTCGGGTTGCCAGGCGCAGCGGGCGGCGGCGTTGCTCGAACTGGGTCGGCTCGAGGACGCGCGCGCCGAAGCCCGGTCGGCGGCCGAGACCGGCCACAGCCTCGGGTTCGGGTACTTCCTCGGCCTGGCCCTGGTGACGTCGGTGGAGAGCTGCATCCGGCAGGGGGATCTCGCCGAAGCAAGGGTCGGTGCCGACCGGCTGGCCGCGCTCTCGCCCGACGAACCGACCGGAGATTCGTGGTGGGCCGCTGCCCTGTGCGCCGACGCCGAAGGCCACCCCGATGAAGCCGTCCGGGCCCTGGCGCCGATGCTCGAGCGGCTCGGCCAATCCAGATTCCAATCAGTGGTGTACTTCCCGGACAGGCTCCCGCGGCTTGTCGATCTGGCGATGCGGGCGGGCGCCGGGGACGAAGCCGTCATAGCGGCGCAGGCTGCCGCCGAACTTGGGCGCAGGAATCCGGACGTGCCGGTCGCGGTGGCGACCGCGACCTACGCCCGCGGCCTTCTGGAGTCGGATCCCGCAGCGCTGGCCGAGGCGGTGGCGATGCTCGCCCGGGGCGAACGGCCGCTGGCCACCGCCGCAGCCCGGGAGGACCTGGCCCGCGTCCTTATTGGCCCGAGGGCCAGGCAGGAGGCCGTCGAGCTACTGGAGGCGGCCTATGAGACGTACGTGCAGGTCGGAGCGACCCATGACACCGGCCGGGTCCGTGCTGCGCTGCGCTCTCGTGGCGTGCGAAAGCGGGAGACCAGGGTGGCCCGGCTGGACCATGGTTGGGAGAGCCTCACCAGATCGGAGCGCGCGGTTGCCGACCTGGTCGCGTCCGGACTGACCAATCGTGAGGCCGCCAGCGAGCTCTACCTGTCGCCATACACGATCAACGTCCACCTGCGCCACGTCTTCTCGAAGCTCGGCATCAAGTCCCGGGTGCAGCTGGCCCGGCTGGCGGCCGAGTGCAGGTAGGAGCCACCAGGACCCTCCCTCGGTGAGGGACCGCTCGATCCACTTGCAAGCCGTGCAAGGCCTCGGCCGAAGGCGGGTCTGTCAGTTCACCGGCGACGTCGTCGGGTCAGAACCTGGTGGGTGGCTCCGCAGCCATGCCTCGGCCTCGGCCACCACGGTGCTGGCTGCAGGCGGCGCCAACTCCTGGGCCGGGATCCTCGGCGCAAAGCGATTCGTCCAGGCGTGGGCCACCAATGCCGCCGCGCCGTACAGCAACGTGAAGACGACGCCGATGAAGACGATGGCCAAGAGCAGCACCCCCACCCCTCCTACCCTACGCCACGGCTGGAAACCACCTGTCAAGCGCCCGACGCTCGAGCTCCGACCTGAGAGACTCGTGCGACAAGGACCCATCACGTCCCTGGCGCCGGATACCAAGAGGAGAGTCAACTCGTATGAGCTTTCGCTTCGACCACCTTCATATCAAGGTCACGGACCCTCAGACAGCTAAGGATTTCTTCGTCAATAGTCTTGGTGCCGTCGTGCTCGCCGAACTCGGGGCGGGCGGGTATGGGTACCGTGTCGACCTCCACGGTTTGGTTGTCAATATCACGACGCTCAGTCCGGGTCAAGTTCGAGACCAGCACTATGGAATTGAACATATTGCTCTCGAAACTGACGAGTTCAATGAGGCTATTGAAGACCTGACCGGAGGGGGTGCCAAGGTCCTGGAGGAAGTCAGAACCCGCGAGGGGCTGAGAGTCAGCTTCCTTGAAGGATCCGACGGGGTCCAGTTCGAGCTGCTCGAAAAGGTGGACTGATACGGTCAATGTCGGGTCCGTCCGATGGATCGGACCCGTCCGCAGACGACTTCACGACCCTGCCCGCGCGGAAGCCTTGAGCTAGGGTCCGCGCTGACCGTCGACGAGGTTTTCGGGCTCGCGGGCTTGGTACCTTCCGAGGCGGCGCGCGTCCACCCTCGTTCCAGGGGAAGCCCATGTCCCTCTCCCAGGTAGCAGCCTTCCTCCTCATCGGGCTGGGGTCGGGCGCCCTCATCGCCGGCGTGGGGCTGGGCGTGGTCCTCTCCTACCGGGGCGGAGGGCTCATCAACCTGAGCGCCGGGGCCATCGCAATGCTGGCGGGCTTCTGGTACTGGGCGCTCCGCACCGGCTATCTGGGGCCCACGTTCCCCGCGCCATGGGCGGTCCTCCTCACGGCGGTGTTCTCCGTCGTCGCCGGAGTCGTCTTCGAACTCGGCATCGTCAGACCGCTCCGACGTCAGACGCCCCTGGCCAAGCTGGTGGCGACGCTCGGCGTCATGCTGGGGGCACAAGCTGCGGTGGTGCTGGCGTTCGGCCCGGCGGCCCGTCCCCAGCCGCCGGTCCTGCCGGACACCGACCTGAGCGTCTTCGGCGAGGTGATCCCACTCAACCGGTTTCTCATGGCCGGAATCCTGCTGGTCGTCACTGCGGTACTGGTTGCCCTCTACCGGTGGTCCAGGTTCGGCCTCGGGACGCGGGCCGCTGCCGAGAACGAAGCATCCGCCACGTTGCTCGGGCTCTCGCCCAATCGCCTCTCGCTTCTCAACACGGTCCTCATGAGCCTCACGATGGGGATCGTCGGGCTGCTCGCTGCCTCGGTCGTCGACGTTGATTCCTCCACGCTCCCGCTGGTCGTCGTCCCCGCCTTGGCCGCCGCCATGTTCGGGCGGCTCACCTCCTTCGTGACGACGTTCGTGGCCGGGATGCTCATCGGTATGGCCGAGTCACTTCTCACGTACTTCTCGACGATGAGCTGGTTCCCCAATACCGGCGTGGTGGGGAACCCGATTCCGGGCGTTCAGGAGCTGATGATCTTCATCGTCCTGGTCATCGCCATGTTCGCCACGGCCGGCGGCATTCCCGGTCGGGGAGACGTGATCGACCGCCGCCTGCCACTGGCGCCCCGGCCCATCGCCCCCGGCCGCCAGCTGCTCACCTGGTTTCCGCTGGCGGCGTTCGCCATGTGGGCTCTGCCTTCCGGCTTTCGCGAGGGGCTCATCACCTCGTTGATCGCCGCCATCATGCTGTTGTCGATCGTGGTCATCACGGGGTATGTCGGCCAGCTCTCGATTGTCCAGGTCGCTCTCGGCGGGGTGGCCGGCTTCACCACGGCACATTTCGCCAACAACTTCGGCATCGGGTTTCCGTTGGGTGCCATCGTGGGCGTGGCTTTTGCCGTCATTCTGGGCGTCATCTCAGGCCTGCCCGCCCTCCGGGTGCGGGGCGTGGGACTGGCCGTGGTGACGTTGGCGGCCGCAGTGGCCATCGAGAACTTCGGCTTCGCCAGCCCGACGTGGGGAGGAGGATCCGGCGGGTCCGACCTGCCCCCTCCGAGCTTGTTCGGGTTCAACTTCGGTCCGAACGCCACCTTCGCGGGCCTGGGAGGAGTCGAGCCGAGCCCGCTCTTCGGCTGGTTCGTGCTCATTGCGCTGTGCCTGGTGGCCCTGTTCGTCTGCAACCTGCGTCGCAGCGCCCTCGGACGGGAGATGCTTGCCGTCAGGGCCAACGAACGGGCTGCGGCGGCCTCCGGCATCAGCATCAGAAACGTCAAGCTGGTCGGGTTCGCCGTGGCTGCCGGCATTGCCGGAATCAGTGGTGCGTTGCTCGGCTACAGCTATGGCGCGATCCCTGCTGACAGCTACTCCACTCTGGCCGCCCTGACGCTGATTGCCTTTGGCTGCATCGCCGGCATCACCTCCGTGCCCGGAGCCATCTCGGCCTCGCTGCTCTGCAACGGGGGCTTCTTCGCCTATGTCCTGCTCTACTGGTTGGGCCTTCAGGGCAGCTGGCTCGACTTCGTGGGGGGCGTCCTGGTCATCGCCACGCTGGTGTACCGCCCGGACGGCCTGGTCACGGCGGTCTTCTATCCGCAGCGGAAGCGGGCCCAGGGACCGCGACTACAGGGCAGGCGCGTCCCCGCGGGCGAAGGGGACCGGGTGGGCGGGGGAGTCGACGAGGCTGCCAGGGAGGCCGCGGCCACCTCTTGAGCGCGGTGCTCGAGTCTCGGTGGGTAGGGGCGAGCTGCGCGGCGGAGCGCGGCCACGCCGAGGCATGCCCTTCGAGCTGGCCCGCGGGCTTGCCTTCGCGGGGCAAGCGGCAAATGCTATGGATACGCCACAACCTGGTGCCCGGGAGGTCTTGATGAATCGCAGCACCGACCGCATCCTCACCACGCACACCGGAAAGCTGTTCATGCCGGACGCCGGCTACGTCGGCATGGGACCGCCTGCCACCCCCGCCGAGCGCGTACGCGACGAGGTCACGGCGCTCGTCGAGAAGCAGGTGGCGATCGGGATGGACATCATCTCGAACGGGGAGCCCGCCGGGATAGGCCCGGGCACCATCTTCGAGCTCGTAGAGGGCTTCGAGACCGCCCCGATAACGCTCCCCGCAGACGAGCCGGCGGTGAGTCTCGAACGGGTGCGCTGGCTCTCGCGTGACATGCTTCGATTCACGAGCTTCTACGCCCACATGTTCTCCGACGCCATGCCCGTCGAGAACCCTCTGATGGCGATGCGCACGAGCGTCACAGGCCCACTCAAGCTGAAGAGCCTCGAGCCCCTCGAAGCCGACCTCGCGCTCTTCAAGGAGGTACTGGCTACTCACGCCCCGGAGAAGGAAGCGTTCTACTGCGTCGTGGCGCCTGCGTGGCTCGAAGAGTTCGTCTGGAACGAGCACTACGCCGATGACGACGAGTTCGTCGTGGCTCTCACCGAGGTGATGGCGCCGATGTTCAAGGCCGTCACCGACCGTGGCCTCATCCTCCAGATCGACGACCCGGCGATCAGCCACGACTGGGAGGAGGCGCGTCGGGGGGCGATGAACCTCGACGACTACGAGCGCTTTGTCATGGTCCGGGTCGAGGCGCTCAATGCCGCGCTGGAGGGCGTCCCCGAGGACATGATCCGTTACCACACCTGTTGGGGCAGCTGGCCAGGCATGCACACGAACGAGATCCCGCTTCGCGACATCGTCCGCCCTCTCATGAGCGTCAAGGCGCAGGCCTTCTCGCTGGAGTCGGCAAAATCCACGCACCGCGCCGACTGGAAGGTCTGGCGCGACGTCATGAAGTGGCCCGAAGACAAGATCATCATCCCCGGCGTTGTCGACCACACGACCCCCGTCGTGGAGCCCCCCGAGGTGATCGCCGACACCCTCATCCAGTTCGCGAACGTCTGTGGCAAGCAGAACGTGATCGCCGGCACCGACTGCGGGATGCGGTGGCACGCCGAGGCCAACTGGGAGAAATACAAGAACATCGTGCTTGGCGCCGAGCTCGCCAGCCGGCACCTCTGGAGCTGAGCCGACTTCGGGGCAGGTGGCCGTCGACGCACCGTTCGCTATTTCGACCACGACGCGTCAACATGGTGTGACTTGCCGTTTCGGGCAGCAAGGAGGGTCTCATGGGAGTACTCGACAAGCTCAAAGGCCTGGTGGGTGGACGCAAGGGCCGGGCCAACCGAGGGGTGGGCAACGCCGACAAAGCCGTCGAGTTGGAGGTCACCGAGATTTCTCCACGACTCCGCGACGTGGACAGCGGGCAGGAGTCGGAGCTCGATATCGAGCGGGACAGGCGCCTCTAGGGCGGGTTGCGCATCCGGGAACGCCGAGCCCCATAAGGTCCTGGTGTGGAGCGGCTCAGCTTGTCCAGCAGAGATTCGTGAACATCGCCAAGACTTAGCGTCCGAGTCCGCCCACAAGACATTCGATCGTATTCAACCATGGAACCAGCAACCAGCACCGCGACGCAGCCAGGGCCCGAGGCCTGGCACGCCGTCGGCGCCGACGAGGTCGTCAGCAGGCTTGGCACCGATCCGGCGAGAGGCCTCGAGGCCGGTGATGCGGCTCAGCGGCTGAGGCAATACGGGCCCAATCGTCTGCCGGAGGGCAGGAAACAGGGCGTCGTCACGAGATTCCTGCTTCAGTTCCACAACATCCTCGTATACATCTTGCTGGGCGCGGGCTTCATCAAGCTGCTGGTCAGTCTGTGGCTCGATGCGGGGGTCATCCTCGGGGTCGTGGTCCTCAACGGTTTGCTGGGGTTCGTCCAGGAGGGCAGGGCGGAGAAGGCTCTCGACTCGATTCGGACGATGCTGTCGGCAGAAGCACGCTGTGCGCGTGACGGCGAAGTCCGGCTCATCCCTGCGGAGGAACTCGTGCCGGGGGATGTTGTTCTGCTCGAGTCGGGCGACAAGGTTCCCGCCGACATCCGGCTCACGGAGGTCAAGAACCTGAGGACCGAGGAGGCGGCGCTCACCGGCGAGTCCGTACCCGTGGACAAGACCACCGAGCCGGTTTCCGAGAAGGCGACGGTCGGCGACCGCGAGGGCATGGCGTTCTCGGGCACCCTGGTCGCATCCGGCCGGGGCCGGGGAGTCGTCGTCGCGACCGGAGCGGACACCGAGCTCGGCCGGATCAACCAACTGATCGCCGGGGTCAGTTCGCTCGACACGCCTCTCCTGCGCCAGATCAAGCGGTTCGGGTACGGAATCACGTGGGTGATCGCCGGCATCAGCGTCTTGATGTTCGCCTACGGACACTGGATCCGCCACATCACGTTCATCGACATTTTCCAGTCGGTCATCAGCGCCGCCGTATCGATCATTCCGGAGGGCCTGCCGGCGCTCATCACGGTCACGCTGGCGATCGGCGTGCAGCGTATGGCGAGACGCCACGCCATCATCAGACGGTTACCGGCGGTCGAAACCCTCGGATCGGTCTCACGCATCTGCTCCGACAAGACCGGCACGCTCACCCTGATGGAGATGATGGTGGTCTCGGCCGTCACTGCGGACGCCTCCTACGTCGTGACCGGCGAGGGCTACGCACCCGAAGGCGAAGTCCGGGAGAACGGCAAGCCTGCTGGCGAAGACGCCACCCTCACCCTCATGGGGCGCGTCGCGCTGCTCTGCAACGACGCCGAACTCCGTCGCGAGGACGGCGGCTGGGTGGTGGAGGGGGACCCGACCGAGGGCGCGTTGTACCCATTCGCAAGCAAGCTCGGCATGGACCGCCGGACCGAGCGGGCGGCGCACCCTCGGATCGACGCCATTCCCTTCGAGTCGGAGCACAAGTTCATGGCGACGGTGCACGAGGACGCCACGGGCGGCAGATTCATACTCGTCAAGGGCGCACCCGAGGTCATCCTCGGCCATTGCGACCGCCAGCTGGGCCGCGACGGTCAGTTCGCCCCAATCGACCCCGGCCCCTTCAGCGTTGCCTCGGACGCACTCGCCTCGCGGGGCGAACGCGTGTTGGCCCTGGCGTGGCTCGAGGCGCCGTTGCTCGGGCCGGGCAACCTGGGGCCGGCCGATCTTCCGACCAACCTGGTGATGCTCGGTCTGATCGGACTGCTGGATCCGCCCCGCAGGGAAGCCGTCGAAGCCGTGGAGGAATGCCACGCCGGCGGCATCCGCGTCACGATGATCACCGGCGACCACAAGATCACCGCAGCCGCGATCGCCAAGATGCTTGGCATCGGCGACGGCAGAACCGCCCTCGGCGGCGACGAGATCGAGGAGATGGACACCGCCACCCTCCAGGAGCGCGTTGCCGACATCGACGTTTTCGCCCGGGCCAGCCCAGAGCACAAGCTGCGCCTCGTCAAGGCGATTCAGGCCAACCAGCAGATCGTTGCCATGACCGGCGACGGGGTCAACGATGCACCCGCTTTGAAGATGGCCGACATCGGCGTGGCGATGGGGATCAAGGGCACGGAGGTGACCAAAGAAGCCGCCGAGATGGTGCTGGCCGACGACAACTTCGCGTCGATCACGGCCGCCGTGAGGGAAGGGCGCACCGTCTACAACAACATCGAAAAGGCGCTCCTGTTCATGTTGCCGACCAACGTGGCACAGGCGCTCGTGATCATCGCCGCGATTCTCGTCGGCTTCACCGCGCCGATCACGGCGCCGCAGATCCTCTGGGTCAACATGGTGACCTCCGTCGCGCTCGGGCTGGTGATCTCGTTCGAGCCGCACGAAACCGACGTCATGCGGCGCCCGCCTCGCCCGATCGACACACCGATTCTCGATCACTTCGGCCTCTGGCGCGTCGCCTTCGTCGGCGCGGCGTTGCTCGCGCTCACCCTCCTGCTCTTCTTCTTCCATGCCGGCGCGTCGGGCGCGTCCGATGACCTGCCCCGGACCATTGCCGTGAACGCGCTCGTGGTTGGCCAGGTCTTCTATCTTCTGAACAGCCGCTACAAGTTCGACTCGTCCCTGTCGTTGAAAGCGCACCTCGGCAACCCGTACCTCGGCCTCGGCATCGCCGCTGTCGTGCTTGCGCAGGCGCTCTTCACCTACGCCCCTCCGTTCCATGCGCTCTTCCATACCAAGGCCATTCCGCTCGACGAATGGCCCTGGCTCCTCTTGGGCGGTCTCGTGTTCTTCCTGGTCGTGGAGGCCGAGAAGCTGGTCATCCGGATGCTGAGGCAGTCGCGAGAGTCGGCGGCCGGGACGACGGGCACAGCCTGATCCCGGTCGAAGGGGAGGAGAGGCATGCTGTCGAGCGAAGACCACGAGATCCTGAACAGGGTGGGCCCCGGGACCGTGATGGGCAACCTGCTCCGCCGCTACTGGACGCCGGCGTTGTTGTCAGCCGAGCTCCCCAACCCGGACGACCCGCCGGTACGTGTGCGCCTGCTCGGTGAGGACCTGGTGGCGTTTCGTGACACGGACGGCGGGGTGGGCCTGGTAGCCGGCAACTGCCCCCATCGCGGGGCGTCGATGTACTTCGGGCGGAACGAAGAGTGCGGGCTGCGCTGCATCTACCACGGCTGGAAGTTCGACGTCGACGGCAACTGCACGGATATGCCCTCGGAGCCGCGGCCCTCTGCCGAGCGGATCAAGATCCCGGCGTACCCGACCCATGAGTCGGGCGGGATCGTGTGGACCTACATGGGCCCCAGGGAGACGATGACCGCGTTCCGGGACTTCGGGACCGACTCGCTGCCCGAGGAGCACATCGTGGCCCGCAAATGGCACACCGAGTGCAACTTTGTCCAGTCCATCGAAGGCGACCTCGATTCCGTTCACGTCTCCTGGCTTCACTATTGGAAAGGGATGGACGAGCTACCCGATGACGGGAGCGGGAAGCCCGCGCCTTCGAGCCGTGCCGTGTCGATGCGGAACCGGTTGCTCGACCGGGCTCCGAGAATCGAGGTGCAGGAGGAATGGTACGGCTTTCGCCACGCAGGGCTCCGGAACAGCCCGAATGGCACCAGTGCCGGCGTAAGCGCGTACGTCATCCCGTATTGCACCATTACCGGCAACCTTCCCATTCAGGCGTGGGTCGTGCCGATCGATGATGAGAGCTGCTGGCGCTACAACATCGCGGCCAAGGAACCGACTCCTGACCAGCCGCGGAGAGGGTCGTTCGCCGAGTTGCCGAAGTACCCGTACCGGGACCGGGGAGGCGAGTTGCCCTCCGGTGTGCGGCGTCGGCTCTATACGAAGGAAAACGACTACCTGATCGACCGGGAAGTCCAGCGCACCACGACGTTTACCGGCATCGAGGACTTCGTCAGCCAGGACCTTATGGTGACGGAATCCATGGGGCCTATCTACGATCGAACTCGCGAGCATCTGGGCACGATCGACCGGGCAATCATTGCACTCCGAGAGACCCTGATCAATGCGGCGAAGCGCCTCGACGAGGGTGGCGAGGCACCCGCCACCGGGGATCTCGACTATGGCAGCATCCATGGTGCGGCGAGCATTTTGGAGCCTGGTGAAGACTGGCGAACACTCACCGGCGCGTCACCCGCCAGGGATTGAAAGGACTTGGGCGGTCAG
>Ga0123355_10005927_pt1 | contig 18004 bp, 13 predicted proteins | sample TergutEmb28metaG_3_FD_89872 | JGI IMG/M metagenome (GOLD analysis project Ga0123355, IMG submission 89872) | Embiratermes neotenicus P1 segment gut microbial communities from Petit-Saut dam, French Guiana - Emb289 P1 | ecosystem: Host-associated > Arthropoda: Insects > Digestive system > Gut ... | reverse complement strand
GAAAGTGTGCCGTCAATGGCTTTTGGTTCGCCACCAGAAACGGGGGCATCTATCATTTTTACACCTTTTTGCACGCATGCTGCATGGATTTCTTGTGCCACCCCAGGCGCAATAGAGGACATGTCAATTATAACCCTGCCAGAACCTGCCGCTTCCAATATGCCGCCACTGCCCATAACAACGTCTTTTACCTGTGGGCCATTGGGCAGCATTGTAATAATTGTTGTGCAGTCTCGAACCACATCTGTAATGGATGATGCTCCCTTTGCACCTGCGGCGACTATGTTTTCTACATTTTCTTTTATAATGTCAAATGCCAAAACTTCGTGACCTGCTTTAAGCAGGTTTTTTACCATGGGTTTCCCCATTATGCCAAGGCCAATAAATCCAATTTTCATGGTTTCGTCTCCGTTCATTTTGAAATGGTTTCTTTAATTAGAGTCTATCACTTGTTTTGCCGTTGTCAATGCTATTGAAAAAACGCAGTTGGTTAGCCGCACTAACCAACTGCGTTTTATTGTAAAATTTTATTTTGTAACAAAGGTTGTATTGTCTCTTATGAGGTGTAGCTGTAGTCTGCTGGGACGGTCTCCTCATCTAAAGCTTCGTACGTGGTGTTAAATGGATTATAGTTACCATTTGCAAGCAGCACATGAATAGTTTGTCCATGCGCAGTTATATAGAAGTTAATATACTGCCATGCACCATTTTTGTTAATGTCGATAGAGGCAAAATAGTCTTGCCAGCCTTGGCCGGCTACCCACATTTGGGTAATTCTTATAAATTCTGTAGCGTCATTGCCATCTTGATCTGTGGCTACGATGGTATCTTCTGCGGCAATGTGGAACGGTGTATTGACTCCGTCAAGCTGTGTCCACATGCGTATTGTGTTTGAGGCTGCAAGTGATGCATTGGGGCGAGATGGGCTTCCAGTCGGGCCATTGTTAAAGATATCAAAGCTTACTGTACGTGCTACAAAGTTAGCATTTGCAAGTAATACGTGAACAGTCTGGCCATGCACAGTTATATAGAAGTTAATATATTGCCATGCACCATCTTTGTTAATATCTATAGCGGCGAAATAGTCTTGCCATCCTTGGCCTTCTGCCCACATTTGGGCCACTCTTACAAATTCCATGGCGTCGTTACCATCTTGGTCTATCGCTACGATGGTATCTTCTGCGGCAAGGTAGAATGGCGTATTTGCTCCGTTCAATTGTGTCCACATGCGTATTGTGTTTGCGGCTTCAAGTGACGCATTGGGACGAGAGGGGCTTCCTCCTGGGCCATTGTTGAAGATGTTGAAGCTTGCGTTAAATTCTGTAATTTCATTGGCTCTCCATTGTGCAAATAAGGTAGAGGCGTTGGTGGCAGGTACATACATATTACCTGCGGTACTTATGCGCGTACCGCCTATTGCTTCTGTAAACCAGCCAGCAAAAGTGTAACCAGCGCGTGTTGTAGTTGGTAGATAAACATATTCACCTGCTACCACTTGGATAGCATCAGGGTTTGTGCCGCCTGGATAATTAATATCGAAATTTACTATACGGAAATTCACAGCACCGCTCGCTACGTTTACATTTTCTGCGAGTAGAAGACGCATATCTTGACGGTGCGGCATATCAGATGCATTATGGTTTGCAAATTTAATACCAGGTTCGTGGCCACGTAAGACTGGGTCTAAAATGGCTATTGCTACTGTGTAAGCGCCACTATTTAAGTTGCTTGGTACCTGGAACTGGAAGTTTACTACATTGCGTCCGTTAAATGCTGCATATGTCCGGTCGAATGCACCGGTTTCACGATTAAGGGCATTGTTAATTTGTCCATGCCTTGGCAGCCAGGTGCGTATATCTACACCGGTTGTTCTGTCGGTGGATACAATATATCTTCCGGCTACTTGGCCATTTGCATCGATAAAGGACACCTCAAGTGGCCATGCGCGGTAGAATGGTGCTACGCCTCGGTTCCATACTGCCATATTTGCGTTTACTGTGGCGCCGGCTTGTAAATTGTTTAGATCTGCGGTAAATTCCTCTATTACAAATCTGTAGCCCATGTTATCGAATAAGGCGTCGTTGTTTTTGTGGGTTCTTTGGCTTGCGGCGTTGTCGGCGTTGGTAAAGCCTGCTTCTGGGCCGCGTGGTGCCATGTTGGATGTGTGAGAATAGCGGAATGTTCTTATGGCATTCATAATGCCTACCCATGCTACTTGGCCTGTGCCGCCGCCTGGATGATAGTCTTTTAGTACGCCAGGGGCGTTGCTGCCAACCGGTGCAGACTGGTCGCCATATTCACCGCCGGAAAATGCGTACATCCACCATGCAGGATCTCTGGAAGCGGCGGTACGTGCTGCTTGGTTAGGGAACAACTCAGGGAAGCGCGGGCCGTCAGGAATAGCCGCGTCAATTAAAGCGGCATTAAAGCGCCCTTGGCTGCCTGCGGCAACATTGTAGCTAGTGCCCCATGATGCATTGCCCAATTCTGGGAAGTTGGCGTTTACGCCCAAAAACGTATTGATTTGTTGTGCGTGAGAAGTATGGGCAACTTCGTCATGGAATTGCCCCATCCAATAAGTTTGTGTGGCTATTGGGAACGCATATCTAATGGCCAGTTGTACATTTGGATTGTAGGCAAATGCGTCTACATAATGCTGAATAAACTGATTTACAACGTACATATGAGGCATTTGGCCGGAATTTGGTGTTGGCCAGTTGTGGAACTCGCCCCAGTGTCCAAGGCTGCCAATTTGTACGTTAGCAACCGCATTCCAGGGCGAACCAGGTCTTGCTATTTCTTCTGCAAGTGCGTTTATAACTTGCTCGTGATAGTAAAGTAGTAAGTGATGGTCGTATCTTGGGGCAAGCCCAAATCCGCCACTTATTTGCGGAAGTGATACATACCATACTCCTTCTGGGCCCCAATGGTCATCAGGAAACCAGCCAAGTTCTGCTTGTATCTGCGTTTGATCTGTTCTAAGGCCATATGGGCGGCCATAAGGTTGGCCGGTGCGTGGGTCGATATATTCTTCGCGCATTGCCTCTATAAGCCAACAAGGTATATCTGCAATAGAACGGTTGCGTAGCTGCTGCATGGCTACTTCCGGTGTAGATCCCATTCCAGGTGCGGGATAGTCCATAATAAAGCGGAGGTTAACATATGCGCCCATTTCCGCAAAATATTCTAATGCGTTTGTAATTAAAGGTGCGCGAGTCGCTGGCCATTGGTCTCCGTTTGGCCCTAAAACCGGATAGTGGCCGACAGAGTACATTCTTACACCGTCTAAATCTAACACGCCTCTTTCGGGCTGTAAATCTCGCCAGCTAACGTATGCGTATGCCATCATTTGCCCAGGTGTAGGGCCGCCGCTGCTTAGATTTGAGCCGCCGCCAATCATCGGATTAAAGATGATGCCATAGTATTCTGATGGTCGAACTGTGTTTGGCCCTGTAGCCGGGCGCGCAAATGGCTCAGCTGTAAGGGGCAGCAATCTGCGTGGGTTAGATGGCAGGAAGAGTTCTGTTTGTGAAGCAATAAGGCCTGTAACCGGATGGCCGGTGCGTACAACATGCCAACCTTGCCAAGATATGCTTATATCTTCCGGGTTAGGGTTGCCTATTTGGTCTAGGTTTAATGTCATTATGGTGTGATCTGTGTGGTATTCCATTCGTACACGACCTAGTCTTACTGCATTTTCCACAAATTCGGGCGTATCCGTATGATGGTCGCCTGTAACACGGAAAAGATAGCTGTTGGCTACGATATAATGTACATTTGGACGCCACTGGCGTGTATAACCTTCCGGTGCGCCATCTATGCTTATGAAATAAATATTACGTGTGTCTCTTTCGCCGCCTTCAACGGTAACAAAGAGTACATTTTCGTCGGTAGCTATGCGCATTACAGGACTTGTAATGCCGGCGGGCTGTTCTGGCGGTGGCGGTATTACGCCATCTGTCGGATGCTGATATACACTCCAAGGAGAGCCTGGCTCTATCCATCCGGCGGCAGCATTTTCCCAGCCTAACCATTGATCGCTTCCGTCTTCAAATCCACCGTTTCGGATTTGGATTCTGCTAATACCGGTTCCGGTGCCTGGGGCGAGCGGTGTAAGGGCAATATTGTCTATAAGCAAGCCTTCTGTAGATATGCCGCGAAGGGCTATGCTTGGCCAAGTAGGCATGAATACATTTGTGGCTGTAAGCTGCGTCCACTCATTGTAATTAATATTTTGTGCTTCGAAAAGTACAAAAGTACCGGCAGGATTAGAGCCTGATGCGGTTATCCTAAAGCTTTCAGCTTGTCCTTTGACCCATAGGGAAATGTCAAAATAACCTGTGCTTCCCGCATTATAAGGGGGATTCCATGGGAATCCAGATTGCTCGGGCCCCATATTTGCGCCATTTCCTTGAAGTAAAAGAGATCTTCTGCCGGGATTAAATTCGCCATTGCCGTTACCGCCGGGGTTGTGTTCGTAAATATCCCAGCCACTGGCAGGAAATTGTCCTGGCCATCTGTTGCCCCAAGTCCAGCCTGGTGCCCAGTTGGCATGTCCATCTCTAAAACTGGAGTTTCCAAGCATGTTTGGTCCACCGTCAGCCCTTACAAAAGTAGGGGAATTTATCAGTAAATGCGCTCCGGCTCCACCAATTCCCCCAATTATAAAGTCTGCGCTGCCATTTGCGGTGGGGGTAAATGTCCAAGTAAATAGTTGCCATTCATTATTGGTGTCGATAAGAGCGTTGTTAAATGTCGCTGCTGTCCATGCTGGGTTTGGCGGGTACGCTGCTCCAACAGAGAAGTTTACATTGGCGCGACCATTTAACCAAACGGAAAACTCGTACTCAACACCTTCTTCAAAAGCCAGCCACTGCATTAACCTATCATTATTGGCGTTTGGGCGTTGTGTCATTAACAGTGAATAGTCACCAGGGTCAAATGGAGGTCCCGGATCGGGTTCTGTGGAGCCAACAAGGACATGTGGCCTGATGTAGTTGTGTCTTACTTGGTTCCATTCACCTAAGCGGCCGTTAAATTGTTCCCAGGTAAATGGACCGCTGCCGCCAACAGGATCATGCAGGGGTGGTGGGATTATTTCGTAGGCTGGTTGCGGTGCAATTTCGTTTGTCGATCCGAGGATGTGTGCAGGCATCATTGTAGGGAAAATTCCGACTACAAGTATTGCTGCAAGCAGCAGGGTGATCGACTTCTTAAGTGGGTTTCTTACTTTGGTAAACATGTAATTACTCCTTTCGTCTTTATGCAATAGATATGCAATGTAATGGATACTATTGTAGAAAAACATGCTAAGTTGCTGGTGTGTAAAGTGTTTTGGTGCGACATGTCAATCCCCATATAGTATTTTGTGTAGATTATACATAATGGGTTTTTATTGTCAAGGATTATTGTTATTTATTTGTAAATTGAAAACGGTTTGCAGGTATAGTGCTTAGTTATTTTCGCGATAAATTTTATACAGTAATATATTTTTTTAGCAAATACATCTTGCGAGTTACAGAATGTCATGATACAATATTGCAAAATTAACTGAATTTTTATACATTTTGGAGTTTTTTATTATTTTTTAAGCCGCAGCTTGCCATGGCAATAGTGAAGTGTCTTGCAAGTCATTTTAGTTGGATAATTATACAAAAACTTCGTTCACATCAAGGAGGGGAGCGGTTTCATGGGAGCTGGTTCGAGGTAGGCTTACCTAAGCCCGGCATAACCTATTGCTGAAATGTATGATTATTTGCAGAAGTGATTAACGAGACAGTTTCATTGCATTAATAGCAGAAATTCACCACTATCTAAATTATTTTTGGAAGGAGTAATGTCATGTGTACGAAAGTGAAAGTGCGTATCAAACAAGTAGTTGCAACATTTCTCGCGGCATTTCTTGTTATAGGAATATTTCCTGTCACATCAATGGCGTATAGCAATGATCCTAACGGCATTGCAACTGGTGTAATTAGGGAGTTTGTTTCACTAGACGCAAGTGTCGCTCATCAGGCGGTGCTGCCGGGCAGCGGGCTTGAAATGGTATATTTGCCCCAAGTACTGCTTGCTAAAGTTACCCGCTCTCAAGTGGGCGTGTTAGAATATCAGGAAATGTATGCGTATCCTGATGCCGATATGTATTTGGATGATTATGATGCGTTCTCAGCAGTGGAGCTTGATGAGATCCTTATGGAAATACCTGTAGAATGGTATTCATCGGACTTTGATGGTGATACAGAAGGGGAATATACGTTTATTCCTATTATTTCTGCAGATTTTGAACTTGCCACATATCCTCCTGTTATTACCGTTGCAGTGGTACAGGATATTGATTTTGTACCTATTGCTGCAGTTAGTTGGGATGGGCCGCCTGTGGGTAATAATAGTGGCCTTCGTCCGGTGCAGTTTTCGGGTCGTTTGGGGGAATGGAGCCAAGTTCAGCATGCGACTGCTAACTACACCTTTGCATTAAGGAGTATGCAGGCAATACAGCAAGACTATAACCTATATGTGGCAGTGCATGCACAGCCTGGTTTACTTGGTGATTGGACACTATTTATAGACAATGGTGGTTTTGGTAGTGGCACAACCAATGCGCAATTAGGTGCCGCTACTGGGTTCCAACGTGGCGCAAACATTTGGCGCAATACGCGTACAGATGGTATGGCTCATGTAAACAACCGCATCACCCACCGTGTGCGAGAAGCGTCTCCTGGCAATTTTGTATTAGACAGAGTGGCAAGCGGAACAGGTACCAACGTAACCTGGGAAGAGGTAACAAACAGTGGCTTGGTAGTTACGAGGTCAGCTACTGGTGACTTTTTAGAAATTATGGTTCCGTTGCCGTCTATCGGTTTTGATCCGACTCCTTTTGCTACAAGCCGTTTTGTGCGTTTAGGTTTTGATAATGGCGATGGCAGAAATTTCTTGCCTGTAACCACCCAATCTATGCTTATAGTAGAGGCTGGTTGGGATCATGCGCTGCTTACGAATTGGCTTAACCACGTAGAAACAAATTTAAGTGGCAATTTTGATCCAACCAATCTTACCCATTGGTTAAATCCTACAACAGGACAACCATGGATGCCTCCGATTGCTACAAGTTTGAGTGATCCTACCAACAATGTTTATATGTTGTCAGATTTATATGCGGTGCGTATTGGCAATAGGCTATATGTTTTGTACTTTGGCATGGAGTCTTTAAACCAATTTGGCTGGCAAGAGAAGCTTTGGTTTAACACGGACTATGACCAATTTAACGGACGTTTATATGGTTCTACTTTTGGTGGCAGCCATCCATTTGTTGCCTCTGGAAACGACCTTATGATACAGGGTGATGGTATCCACTTCCAGCATTCAAATGCTTGGGATGGCCTATTCCGTATGGATGGATATGATGCGAACCGTCCGGATGTTTCTGATGCAGATAGAGATAGAGCGCGCTCGCGCAGCTTTTTGATGCATGGTGTAGGCGGTGCGGACTTTACGCCGTTTACTGCGGCCGGACATACACCAGGGGAGGGTAGATTCCATTCTGCCAATGTGCACATGGTTGATATGGATGAAATGGCTGCTATATTTAATTCTGATGCTCGTGTGCGAGAGTTTTTAGGCGGCACTGTGATAAGCAGAGATGGTAACCGTGTAATAGAAGCTGTTGGTGGATATTATGAATTTGCGGATATTATTACGATGATGGTTGAAAGAGAGCGAACCGGCCATGCCATGATTCCGATGAATGGTGTTAATCGTTTCGAGCGTAATTCTGCCTTTGTTGCAATCCCTCACTTAGATGCACGCTACAATTTTTCCATGACAGGCAATCGATTAGACTGGGCAAATGTAGGCAGAACAGCACGTATTGATGGTTATCCTGGCGGTGGTTTTGACTTGCGTGCGACTGTAAGCGACGAAATGCTTTACGTTATCGTAGAAGGTAATAATATGAACACCCAAAACGTATTTTTCATTGGTGGGCCAACAGGTGGGTTTACTCGCCACAGCCGACCTAATGTGCATTATGTTGTGTCTGGCGACCTGTTATATAGGGTTACCGGTAATAGTAATGCTGCCAATGCGGAGTTAGTTGCTGCGTCCACATTTGTAAATAGAGTGCGAATAGAGTATTTTGAAGATCATGTTATGCTAAAGATTCATTTAAGCGATCTTGGTCTTTCTCCTTCGGATATACGTATTTCTTGGTTTGGTAAGGATGTTGTAAGTTTGCCGTTCCCAAGTGATACACTGCTGCCTTTAGGCAATAACAGCTTTACTCGCTTTAGAGAAGATGGGGTATTTTACCCAACAGAAAGATTTGATGTAATTAATGCAAACCCATTAAGAGGCCATGGTGGTTCTTTTGCGCTTAATCCGGGCAATGCCACAGCAGCCCATTTATATATTACTTGGCGAGATTTAGAGCCTCATGGCCCTGGTCCTGACTTTGCAAATGTACGCCAATTTGTATGGAACCAATACCCTAACACTGGCGGATTAAGGGCCAATGATGCCTTTATAAACTGGTCGGCAGCAGGGCAATATGTAAACTTGCGCCTGGTGTTGGACATGCCTCAAAATCCTGTACAGTCCGGATATACTTGGCAGAACTTTGGTACTGCAGACATTCCTTTCTGGCTTATAGAAGAAATGCGCGCAAACCCAATTAATCCAAGAACAGGGCGCCCATATGTAGAAGACAGCGTTGTGCTCAGTCCGTTATCTTATATGCATGCCCCTGGCAGCACTACACGTGGCGGCTATATAATGCCTGAAGGCGTATGGTACGACTCTCGTCCGTCAATTTCAGGTGGTACAGGTCTTAATCCTAGGTATGAGCATCATCTCATGATATATCACCATGAAAGACTGGTGAATGCGATTGCGGAAGAAATATCCCGCCCGGGTTCTCCATGGAACGCGGTTGCGAACATCCAGTTGGGTAGTATTGGCCACTGGGGCGAATTTCATACTTGGCCAACAGAAAACTCCGGTGGTATGCCTCCGCTATCTATTACAGAAGTTTATGTAACCCATTGGTTGGACGCTTTTGCAGACAATGATAATATTCAGTTTGGTATGCGTTATGCGTATCCGATTGCCGCACGTAATCGCTTGGGTATGTTCCATGATGAGCATGGTATGGCATCTACCTTTGCCTGGGTTGATAATTTGCGTTACGGTTCTCCAGCGCGTTTTAGCGAAGATGACACGGGCCGTACTCAATTACAATTTATTGAAGCCAGCCGTAATACCTATTGGTGGAAATATGGATGGTCTGGCGGCGAGTGGGGCGACGGCGCAAGCACAGGTGACGGCGGAGTTATGAATACCATGCGTGCAATACGCTTGGCTCATACTACAAGCTTAACGCCACGTGGCCCTACGCCTAACTTGTCGGTTACTTTTGATAATATAGGTACACGCACTACTGCTAAAAATATGAATGCGCTTCACAATATAATGGGTTACCGTTACTTTATCGAGTCTTTCGCCGTGCGCAGCGATGATTGGGACTTGTCAGATCCAAATAATCCATTGCCGGTATTGCAATCTGGCGCACCTGTAGCGGTTGAAATGGTTGTACACAACCAAGGTGTTGCACCATTCTACCGCCCATGGCCATTAGAAGTTTCTTTTGTGGATGGTGACACAGTGCTAGAGCGTATCACCATACCTGTTGAAGACGTTGATATTCGCACTTGGATGCCTAGATATACAAACTCTCAAGGTGTTACTTTTGAAGGCCGCACCAATGTAAACTTTACCTTTGATGTGCCGGAAACTTTGGCATTTGGCCAATGGGATATTGCTATTGGGATAGTAGACCCACTGCTTCGCAATTATGAACCTGCAATTATTTTTGCAATGGAAGGTGAAATAGGTTTTGGCGCCGGTGCAAATGGACACCGTAATGCTGGTACTCGCCGATATCGCATGGATTCAGTATATGTGGTTCCGCCAAGGGTAATTGGTGTAGAACTAGACTATAATGTATTAGTAATGGAACCGACGAACGTATTTGCGCTTGCGGCAACAGTATTGCCAACCAATGCGGCGAACCAAGGCGTGGTATGGGTATCTACTAACCCTACTGTTGCAAGCGTAAACCAAAGTGGTGTTGTCACTGCGTTAAATTTAGGTACGGCTACAATTATGGTCGTAACCATAGAAGGCGGTTATACAGATGCTGTGGTGGTAACCGTAGTAAATAATGCCGTCAATGTTGTGGATGTAGCGCTTTACCCACAAACACTGTTGCTTCGTACAGCAGAAACCTATGCGCTTGAGGCAACTGTTACACCGAATGATGCAACCGTACCAGATGTTGTTTGGACATCTAGCAACCGCGCTGTTGCAACTGTAGATGAAAATGGTGTTGTAACTGCTGTAAGCCCAGGTATTGCTACCATCACAGTGCGAACCCTTGATGGCAACCATACAGCCTATACAGAAGTAACCGTACCAATAACTGTAACCGGCGTAGCGCTAAATTTAGTAACCGTCAATCTTTTGAGTGCGACTGACTTTAGAACATTGGTAGCTACTGTATTCCCACTAAATGCAACAGACAGAAGTGTAACTTGGGAATCAAGTAATCCATCGGTAGTAAGCGTAACCCAAACTGGTTTATCTACTGCTCGGGTAAATGCACTTGTATCTGTTGGTTCTGCTACAATTACTGTTACAACCAATTGTGGTGGTTATACGGCATCTATATTGGTTACTGTAGGCGGAGGTGCTCCTCCTCGTGAATTTGGCCTGCTTGCATTTAATAATGGCACGATAAACAATGCATCTTTAGCCGATGCCGGATTGATTCGTATTTGGACACAGCTTAGTGGTGTAAGCTCGCTTGTTCCTTATAATGATTTGGTGGTAACGGCAGTATTCCCGAATGGTGAATGTGCAATGGGTCTTGTGCGTATTAATCAACCATGGGGAAGTCCTGGTTATGTTAATTCTCTTGATGTTAACTTCCGAGAGCCTTGGCAGTATATTTACCTTACAGCAATTTTGTCTGGGCAAATCGTAGAATTGAGACTCATTAACCCCGAATATGTTGCCCAAGTTGTTCCGGTGTTTAGCTTGCAAGTGTTTAACAATGGTACGATAAACAATGCGTCCCTTGGTAACGGTGGAATAATTCGTATGTGGACACGGCTTGATGAGGTTAACGCGCTTGTTTCTTATAGCGGACTGGGTGTAACTGCGGTTCTGCCAAATGGCGCTTGTGCAATGGAATTTGTGCGTATTAACCAGGTATGGAATGATCCTGGTAACGTTAATCTGATTGATGTTAACTTCCACGCCCCATGGCAGCGGATTTATTTTACGGCCACATATTTAGGGCAAACTATCGAGCTTACGCTTGTTAATCCTAGGTGATTTTAGATTGTAGATTTGGGTGTTTATGGCAAAAGTGAGATTCAGTTGGTTACTGTGGGTAACCAACTGAATTTTTTTGCTAATAATACATCTTTACATTTTGCAACATGTCTGATAGAATTGCGTAGTTGTGCAATAATTAGCACAAACAAAACCTTGCGCATTACAAAACTAGATAATGCGCCATAGACCAGGAGGTGCAAAACAGATGGAACAAAACAAGTATGAACTAGGCGTGATTGTACGTGCCGACTTAGCGGATGACGTATTACAGGCAGAAATGGATCGCGTAAAAGGTTTGCTGGATCGTTTTGGAGCAACCATTGACAAGGTAGACACATGGGGTCGCCGTAAACTTGCTTACCCAATTGCTAAAAAGACTGAGGGTATTTACACATTTATCAGTTACACTGCCCCAAGCACAACCCCACAAGAGGTGGAAAGCCGCTTAAGACTTATGGAAAACGTGTTAAGATTTTTAACTATTAACATGAATGATGTAGACATTAAAGCCGCTCCAGCCCCAAAAGTGGAAGAGCCTAAAGCAGTAGCGCCAGTAGCTGAGCCGGTTGCAGTAGAAGAACCTGTAGCAGCAGAGCCAGTAGTTGAAGAACCTGCGGCAGAAGAACCAGTAGCTGAAGAGCCTGTTGCCGAACCGGTAGAATAGTAGGGGAGGATAACGCATGAATAAGGTCATATTACTAGGTCGTTTGACCAAAGACCCGGAGATACGCTATTCTCAAAGTGCCGAACCTGTTTGTGTCGCACGTTTTACCGTTGCGGTAGACCGTCGCTTTAAAAGGGAAGGCGAGCCAGATGCGGATTTTATTAACTGTGTTGCGTTTAGACGTACAGCAGAGTTTATGGAACGATATATTAAAAAAAGCATGATGGTATCTGTATGTGGTAGTATAACAGTGCGTTCCTATGATGATAATACAGGCCAACGCCGTTGGATAACCGAAGTAACTGCAGACGAAGTAAACTTTGCTGAAAGCCGCGCAGCTTATGAAGCGCGTATGGCAAAAGGTGGCGGCGGATATGATACCAATGCTGTTCCACCACCGCCATTTGATACTTCTGCTCCTGCACCAGAGGGCTTTTCCGCAATAACCCAAAGTATAGATGAAGATGACGACTTACCGTTTTAATAAGGAGGCGTATTAAATGATGCAAAAAAGACGCGGACGCCGTAAAAAGCGCGTTTGTATGTTCTGTGCAGATAAATCAACTTATATAGATTTTAAAGACGTATCAAAATTACGTAAATCTATATCTGAGCGAGGTAAAATTCTTCCTCGCCGCACAAGTGGGGCATGTGCAAAGCACCAGCGTGCAATGACACAAGCTGTAAAGCGTGCTAGACATATGGCGCTGATGCCTTACACTCAAGAATAAAAACAGTTATGTATGTTAGGCGGTAGGTTATCCTGGGGTATTATGGGATAATCTGCCGTCTGTTTTTTTAGATGGTGGGAATAGGTCAATTTTATTAAAAAATAATAATAAACGGCTATAACAAAACTTTACATTGCCCCAGTGACATATGCGTAGTAGAATAAGGGTGTCGAAAGACACAACTCCAACCCAAGAAAGGAGCTGATCATGTTGGTAAATTTAGGGTGGTTCTTGTCCTAACCTAAAAGGGACTATACCGTAGGGTGGGCGCAGTGCGTCCTCCCTGCTTTTGAAGTAAACATCGCAATAAATATAAAAGAAAAGGAGGCATGAAAAATGTTAAAAATCAATAACCAAAGATCCAATCGACAGCAAATGTTAGGAATCAATAACTATAGATTAACATCCCCCAATCGACAATTAGCATTCACACATACGGAGGTAACTTACTTTGAAATATGTAAACGCCAAGGATGTGCTTCCCCCTGAGGTTTTGGCGATGGTACAAGAATACTCGGGCGGCGCACTGATATATGTTCCCAAAAAAGACGAAGAAAAAATCGGCTGGGGGCAAAAAAATGGAGCGCGGGCCCAAGTGCATATGCGCAATTGTAACATAATAGACGCCTACAAAGGCGGCACATCTATATTCGAATTAATGACAGAATACTGCCTTTCGGAGGCTAGTATACGTAAAATTTTATATAGCAAAAATATGGCAACAGCATAATAAAATGATATAATATGCGGGCAGGAATGAGTTCTGCTCGTTTTTTTATTTTTATCATGAGGAAGTGTGTGAATAGTGAACAGTCAGCGAGATTTTATATTAGAAATTTGTGAAGCGGAGCATATTGCAGTAGAGAGTTTGTCAAAAAATTATATATTACGCCTTAGAAAAGGCGAGATTATCCGCACAGTGTATGGCCCCTTTTGGGATATAAACAACGCGGCGGCAGATAAAATTGCATGTGATAAATGTGCCTGCTACGCAATGCTTAATGAAAGCGGCGTACCTGCAATTGAGCACCAGTTGTTGTCTCACCCGATAAGGCGCTTTGGCTTTACAGGGGAGAGTGGGGTATGGACAAATGCTTTAAATTTTTTTAACAGGCATAAAGTAATAGTTGTAAAACCAAATAACGGCTCTAATGGGCGGGAAATACACTTGTGCAATACTGTTCAAACTTTAGAGCTTGCGGTGCAGGAAATTTTTGAAACGAGTCCTGACGTGGCAATTAGCCCATTTTATAAAATAAAAACAGAATATCGTGTGTTTTATTTAAATGGCGAATGTTACCTTATATATGGGAAATCTCCAAGTCCTGACGACTGGCGGCATAATTTATCCCAAGGTGCAACAGCTTTTGAAGTAATAGGCGAGAAACAAGCGCTAGAAAATTTAGCAAAACGTGCTGCAAATGCAATTGGCATAACATTCGCCTCTGTAGATATTGCGGAATTGGAAGATGGCAAGATTGTGGTCATGGAAATTAACTCGGGGGTACAAGCCAGACAAATGTTACAGCAGTTACCGCATTTGCGTGATCAGGTTAAAAATATTTATGCTACGGCTATAAAGAGCATGTTTTAAAGGTTATTAAACTTTTCTTTTGCTTTGGTCACATAGTCATGGGTATCATTAATGCGGTGGTCAACCGCCCATCTTAGCTTGTCAAAGGAATGTAACATATCAAATATTTTGAATTGCTGCTGAATTTGTGTAAATCCTTCACTTGAAATGCCATAGGCCTCGCAAAATATAGAAAATTCTTTTTTTGTGGTGGTATCAATGTCTAATGAAATAAATACATCATGGGGGGCAATACCAACATGTGCGCTGCCAAAATCAATCAAAAATACGTTGTCACCATTAACAATCGTGTTTTTTAGGGACATATCCCCATGTATAAGTTTTAATTCAAAGTCCAGGTTAAGTAGCGTTGAGAATGCCTCTTTTATGGAATTGATTGCGTTAATTGGATACACGCCTAATTTAATAAATTCATCATTTTCGCATATGCAATTTATATTATATTCAACGTGGTTTTTAAAACTTGGGCTGAAAGCGTTGTAAAATACACCGTAATCTACCATGTCTAGCCCATAACCTGTCACGTTAGCAGACTGAAGAAGCTTTGCATATTTTCCTAGATTGGTCCAAATTAAGTCGGATTTATCTGTACATAAGGAGCCATTTTTGCCCTCTATATAGCTTTGGACAATAAACGGAATGTTATTGTATTTATCTACAGAAATAACTTTGGCTACAGGTATGCCAGCCTTTTCCGCCTGCTTAATGCAGAACCTTTCTTTTATATAGTCGTTGTATGCTTTTGGTTCTTCTCGTAGTCTAATAATGTTAGTTTCATTGCATAGGGTTACTTTATAGACTTGGTTAACCGCTCCCAAGCCGATAATATGTTCAATGTTTGTGGGTAGTTCGCCAAATACTTCGTTATATAGGTTGTTGATTAAGGAATCATTAATTATGCCTTGTTTTGTCATTTTGCTAACCTCATATTTTCTTTTTATGCGAGTATACATCCTTGCATTGATTATACAATAATCATATAATAAATTCAAAAGGAGGCGTTTATATGCATAACGCTAAAAAGATAGACTCTGAGACAATGTTTAAGTTATCATATGGCCTATTTGTTTTATCTGCAAGGCATGGAGATAAGGATAATGGCTGCATCATAAATACAGCAACTCAAGTTACAGACAGTCCGGTAAAAATTTCTGTTGTTGTTAACAAGGTAAATATGACCCATGATATGATTGTAAACTCAAAAGAATTTAATATATCGATACTAACCGAAAGCACGCCATTTTCCGTGTTTGAAAGGTTTGGGTTTTCTACCGGCAGGGACACAGATAAGTTTGACGATGATAAGGAGCATGAACGCACGAACAATGGTATACGTTATTTTGCAGAAAGTGCAAATGCTGTTATTTCCGCAAAAGTAACAGATGTAATTTGCCTTGGTACACACTCTATATTTATAGCTGATGTTACGCAGGCTTTAAATTTGTCGGACAAGCCAAGTGTAACATACCAATATTATTTTGATAACATTAAACCAAAGCCGCAACTGTCGAATGATATTAAGAAAGGTTATATTTGTAAAATATGTGGATATATATATGAAGGCGAAGTATTGCCTGAAGATTTTATATGTCCTTTATGTAAACACGGCATCGCAGATTTTGAAGTGATAAAAAAATAAGCAAGCAAAATAAAAAGCCTTGTAGAATTTATTTTCTAGGCGGTGTGTTACTTTTCCTTTCAAGATGGAGAAGTCTAAACTGTGTGAAATAATGCTTACTCTGTATCTTCACTGCGATCGGTTATATGGAGTGTTTGTAATGCATTTAGGTATTCCTGCTTTTTGTGGTTGACATAAGATAATTCTTCCCCGTTTATTTTAAATTTAGGTGAAGAAGATGCCAATCGGAAAGTTTCTTTTGTTATTTTAGCAAATGTTTTTTGAATTGTTTCATCTGTTGAACTAATATCATATCCACATGCTTTTAATTTCTCAGCCAATTCTATATCGTCACGAAGCTGTGCTCTAATTTGAGAATTTGTGGCTATCTGCCCTTCTTTAGTGAATTTATCAAAAATTAAATTGATTGTTCTTTTTAAAAATAAACCGATTGCTTCAATTATAGGGTCAGCACCTAAAAGCTTTCCAAGTAAAGAGCTAGATTCTATTTTAATCACGATCAAGTCAGGGATTGGTGCATTTTGTTGCATTACAAGTTTTAATTCATTATACATTATGTTAATAGCGTTGAGATTTTTGATGAAATCATCGAATGAAAATTCTACGTCAAGTAACTGTATCTCTAACTCTTTAACGTTGTCTACACCGGTGACATGATGCTCATATGGGGTAATCATCGCATGGTAGCTTTCATAATAGTCTAGAGCATTGATAAAATCTATGAAAAAGCTATTTGCCGACTCAGAGAATGCGAAAGCATCGCTATGATTGTTAGACTGTAGGAAAGTATCATAATCATCTAATGTGCGTTCTGCCATAGTTAATAAGTTATCCATAATCGAATCATTTATTTCATTTATTGTTCGATATGACTCAATACGATTTTCAAGAACTTCTAAGTATTTAGAAAGTTCACGCAATTTAACGCTTTTTCTAAAGGCATTTACATTTTCAGTGAAATCACTTACCAAGGACTGGTTGTTGCCACCAATATAGGCATTGTAACTTTTACCACCTACTACTGTTGTTGCATGCTTAGATTCACGGATGATAAATGAACTAATATCTGACTTGTGGGCTGTGTACCACCTGGCATATTGAAACAACATACGTGCTGACATTGAAAATTCTTTTAGTGCTTGTACTATTTCGCTAGAATACTCAAGCAATTGATAAGTAAGCATTATTAGTCACTCCTGTTTGTATTCTGATGTTCTAATATCTTCTTTGTTCATATACTTATTGATAAGTAACGTCCCGAGTTTATTATTATTTGATGGTTATCAGAAAAACTCTAATCAACGAAAATTAGCGACATAGAAAACTATAGCACTTTCGACATTAAAATTCAACTTGGAATCAATATATATACATTGACATATGCTTGCAATGTCTTTTGTTAACATGCACAACATTTCATTATGTGTAAAATTAAGTAACATAAAAAGCCTTGTAGAATTTATTTTCTACAAGGCTTTACATTAAAAGTCATAAATTAAATTGCTCTAGTTACTTTTTCGGAGCGTAAGCAACGTGTACATACTTTAGCTCTGCGTACAGTACCGTTTGGATCTTTAACTTGTACTTTTTTAATATTTGACCGCCACATTTTATTGGCACGGCGTGACACTTGGCTACGTGTTATACTGATTCTATGTCCAGTTTGAATACCTTTGTCACATACTTCACATTTTGCCATGATTACTTACCTCCACAGATTATCACTTGAAATAAACCTAAAATAAAAACAGGAGCAGAAGGATTTGAACCCTCGACATTCGGTTTTGGAGACCGACGCTCTACCGCTGAACTATACCCCTATGTGCGACAATGACTTCAAGCACGTGGTTATTATAATGGCGCGGGGCGGTGGTGTCAAATAAATTTGTTCTCCTATTATCTTACCAGCCCTGACGAGCAAAAAATAGCAATGACAAGCGATGAGGCGACGTGTGCGAAGAAAAACCATGAAACCCAAACGGAAT